>CEOK01193156.1_pt1 | contig 16132 bp, 15 predicted proteins | sample 427001 | NCBI WGS metagenome assembly CEOK01 (sample SAMEA2591108, study PRJEB7988) | marine metagenome | isolation source: saline water (ENVO:00002010), including | reverse complement strand
AAACCTTTTCAATACATTATTGATGAAAAAAAACCTTTAATTTTAACTGCTATAGACAATTTACCGGCTATGCTACCGAAAGAAAGTAGTCTAGATTTTGAAAATCAACTTCTTCCATATTTATTTGATTTTAATCTTGATAAAACTGGTGTATGGAGGGGTGCAGAGAAAATATTTATTGATAACATCAATCAAATTCAAACTTAGGATAAATAAATGCCTAGTGTTCATTGGTTAGGAACTGGTCTTTCTTCAATTCCAGGCTTAAGAAGACTTTTAGAGAAAAAATTTGACGTTTTTGTGTGGAATAGAACTGTAGAAAAAGCCCAATCTCTATTAGGTGATTTGACAAATAACATATGCAAATTCGATTTTAATGAACTAGAAAATAAAATTATAGCTGGAGATGTATTAATTTCTATGCTTCCAGCAAGTCATCACTTGGATATAGCTAAGTTATGTCTTAAAAAAAATGCAAACTTTATTTCTTCTTCCTATATCTCTGAAGAACTTCAAGAGCTAAATAGTGAAGTGAAAAAACAAAGATTAGTTTTTTTAAATGAAGTTGGTCTTGATCCTGGTATTGATCACCTAATGGCTCATGATTTAGTTTATCAATATAAAGAATCTTTCAATTATGAAAATGATAATACGATAGAATTTTTTTCATTTTGCGGTGGGATACCAAAAAAACCTAATGAATTTTGTTATAAATTTAGTTGGTCCCCATTAGGTGTTCTTAAAGCTTTAAAATCCTCAGCTAAATCAATAGAGGAATTTAATCCTTTGGAAACATTAAGACCATGGAATAATGTAAAAGTTCATGAAATTCCATCATTTGAAAAAGAAAAATTCGAAGTTTATCCTAACCGGGATAGTTTACCATTTATTAGTCAATATGATTTTGATAAAAACTGGAAAATAAAAAGATTTGTTAGAGGTACTTTAAGAAATTTAGGATGGAAAAAAGCATGGCAGGAAATATTTAAAGATATAGAAGAAATAAATATTGATAGTGATCTCGAAAGACTTGAAAATTTATCTAATAAACTGTGGAATAAATATTCATATAAAGAAAATGAAGAAGATAGAGTAGTTCTCAATGTTTCTTTTAAAGCTTCACAAAATAATATTATTAATTTTGATAGATCTTATTTATTAGATGCTTGGGGTGACAAAAATAGTTCTGCAATGGCAAGATTGGTTTCAATTCCCGTAGCATTAGCAGTAGAAAGCGTTTTGGATCGTAAAATTTGTTTTGGAGTAAGCGCTGCTGTAAAATCTCCTAAATTAGTTTCTGAATGGTTAGATAAAATAAAAAAAGAAGCTCAGATTTTTAAATTTATTAACAAATCTTAATTATAGTAAAAAAATTTTGTATTATTTCATAATTTCGTAGTGCGACCTTGTGATCTCTCATTATTTGTTTTACACTGTTGACGTAAATGAAACTTAGGATTAAATATCTTATAACTTAATTTCATAGAGTATGCTACCTGTGTCACAAGTATATTCTCGTGGGGGAGGATAAATTGAGTAGTATTGCAATTAACTATTTGCCAATTTTAATTTTTATAGGACTAGCTATCGTTATAGGAGTTACTTTTTTGTTAGCAGCAGCTATTATAGCTATCAGAAATCCAGATGTGGAAAAAGTTTCAGCATATGAATGTGGGTTTAATGCTTTTGATGATGCGCGAATGAAATTTGATGTTCGTTTCTATCTTGTAGCTATACTTTTTATAATATTTGATTTAGAAGTAGCATTTCTTTTTCCTTGGGCTATAAGTTTCAGTGAAATTGGATTATTTGGATATACATCTATGATGATTTTCTTGTTCGTATTAACTGTTGGCTTTGTTTATGAATGGAAAAAAGGCGCGTTAGAATGGGATTAGCAAAAAGTAATAATAACGTTTTGGGAATTGATAAAGATTTTTTTACCAGAGAAATTACTGACAATGTAGCTACTAAAGGTTTTATACAAACTTCAGCTCAAGATGTTATTAACTGGGCCAGAACTGGTAGCTTACATTGGATGACTTTTGGGTTAGCATGTTGCGCAGTTGAAATGATGCATACATCAACACCAAGATATGATTTGGAAAGGTTTGGTACTGCACCAAGAGCTAGTCCTCGCCAGTCTGATCTCATGATAGTTGCTGGAACTTTAACTAATAAAATGGCTCCAGCCCTTAGGAAAGTATATGATCAAATGCCTGAGCCAAGATATGTTATATCAATGGGTTCATGCGCCAATGGGGGAGGATATTATCACTACTCTTATTCTGTTGTGAGGGGGTGCGATAGAATTATTCCTGTTGATATTTATGTTCCTGGATGTCCTCCAACTGCAGAGGCACTGCTATACGGAATATTACAACTCCAGCGTAAAATAAGAAGAACTGGAACTTTAGCAAGGTAGTAGGTATCAGCATTGGATGACTCACTTAAAGATTTGAAAGATTTTCTTTTGTCTAACTGTTCTGAAGACATAATTTCTTCTGTAATAGAACATAACCATCTTTCAATAACAATTGTGTTTTCATCATTAGAAAAAATCACTTCCCTTTTGAAAATTAATAATGTCTGTAAATTTAGAACACTAATAGATATTACAGCTATAGATTATCCTGAGCAAGAAGAGCGATTTTGTTTAGTTTATCATTATTTATCAATGCAGCAAAACATAAGAATTAGAATTAAATCATTTGTTAAAGAGGAACAAATTGTTCCTTCAATCACTAGCTTGTTTCCATCTGCTAATTGGTTTGAAAGAGAAGTTTTTGATATGTATGGTATTTTATTTTCTAACCATCCTGACATGAGGAGAATACTTACAGATTATGGCTTTCAAGGGCATCCATTAAGGAAAGATTTTCCTACTACTGGATACCTAGAGCTTAGGTATGATCAAGAGAAAAAAAAAGTAATATATGAACCCGTAAAGCTTACCCAGGAATATAGAAAGTTTGATTTTATGAGTCCTTGGGAAGGTGAATCTCTTAATTTTGATAATGATCGAGAAATAGAAGAAAACAATTAAAATGGTTGATAATTTTCAAAATGAAAAAAATATAAAAGAAAGTTCTGTTAGAAATTTTAACATTAACTTTGGACCACAGCATCCTGCTGCTCACGGTGTTTTGAGAATGGTCTTAGAATTAGATGGAGAAGTTGTTGATAGGTGTGATCCTCATATTGGACTTCTTCACAGGGGAACTGAAAAATTAATGGAAAGCAGAACTTATCTTCAAAATTTACCTTATTTTGATAGATTAGATTATGTTGCTCCAATGAACCAAGAACATGCTTGGTGCTTAGCTATAGAAAAACTTTTAAATGTTAAAATTACCTATAGGGCGTCATTGATAAGAGTTTTATATTCTGAGATTGGTCGAGTGCTAAACCACTTATTAAACATTACTACTCAGGCCATGGATGTAGGAGCGTTCACACCTATATCTTGGGGATTTGAAGAAAGAGAAAAATTAATGGTTTTTTATGAACGAGCTTGTGGGGCAAGACTTCACGCAGCCTATTTCAGACCTGGTGGCGTTCATCAAGATCTTTCAGAACAACTTTTAAATGATATTATGATCTGGTCTGAAGAATTCCCAAAAATAGTAAATGATATAGAAGACTTATTAACTGAAAATAGAATATTCAAACAAAGAAATGTAGATATTGGTGTGGTAAATAAAGATGATGCTTTTGAATGGGGATTTTCAGGTGTCATGGTTAGAGGCTCAGGTTTAGCTTGGGATTTAAGAAGATCTCAACCTTATGAGTGTTATAATGATTTTGAATTTAAAATACCTGTTGGAAAAAACGGCGATTGCTATGATAGATACTTATGTCGGGTATGGGAAATGAAAGAAAGTGTAAAGATAATTCAACAAAGTATTGAAAAATTATCGAAATGTATGGGTGAGGATGTTTTAATTAGGGGTAAAATAGCGCCACCCAAAAGATCGGATATGAAAAAATCCATGGAGGCTTTAATCCACCATTTTAAACTTTATACTGAAGGATTTCATGTGCCCAAAGGTGAAGTTTATATTTCAGTTGAGGCACCCAAAGGAGAATTTGGTGTTTTTTTAGTATCTGATGGAACAAATAAACCTTACAGAGTAAAATTAAGAGCACCTGGCTTTTCGCATTTAGCAGCTATTGACTATTTATGTAAAGGTCATCAACTTGCGGATGTTTCAGCTATTTTAGGATCATTAGATGTTGTTTTTGGAGAAATAGATAGATGATCATAAGAAGAATTGATAAGCATCAACCAAAAGCTTTTGAATTTTCAAGGGCTAATCTTATTTGGGCAAAAAAACAAATATCGAAATATCCTAAGGACCGAGAGCAAAGTGCTGTTATACCATTATTATACAGGGCTCAAGAACAAGAAGGCTGGATCTCAAAACCTGCTATAGAGTTTATTGCAAAAATGTTAAAAATGGCACCAATCAGAGTTTACGAAGTGGCAAGTTTTTACTTTATGTTTCATTTATCCCCAGTTGGTAAAAAGGCCCATATTCAAGTTTGTGGTACTACTCCCTGCATGTTGAGAGGTTCGGAAAAACTCATTGAAATATGTAAACAAAGAATTTCTAAAAATCAGAAAGAACCTTGCTCTAAAAGTAATTTATCTTGGGAAGAAGTTGAATGTATAGGAGCTTGTTCTAACTCACCAGTTATTCAGATTGGAAGTGATTATTATGAAGACTTATCCGAAGAAAGTTTTTCAAATCTTTTAGATGATTTAATTGAAGGGCATCCAGAGCCAGGTAGTCAAAAGAAAAGATTTTCTTCTGAACCTGAAGGTTTTTTTAATTCTTCAAAGGTAAAGATTGAGGAAAATAAAAATGCTTCAGTGAAATTATTTCTAGAAACATCTTTAAGAAAAAAAAACAAACATGTTAATGTCAGAAAGGTAAAATAGTGCTAAAAGAAAAAGATAAAATTTTTTCTAATTTGTACGGATTTAAAGATAGAAGTATTAGATCAGTGATTTCTAGAGGTCAATGGGATGATACTGCAAAATTTATTAAAAATGGCTCCTCTTGGATAATTGAAGAAATTAAAAATTCTGGGTTGAGAGGAAGAGGAGGGGCTGGTTTTCCTACAGGTCTTAAATGGTCTTTTATGCCTAAACCAAGTCCAACTAAACCATCCTACTTGGTGATTAATGCTGACGAGTCAGAGCCTGGAACATGTAAAGACAGAGAAATTTTAAGGCATGAACCCCATACTTTAATTGAAGGTTGTTTGATAGCAGGTTTTGCTATGGGTGCACATGTTGCTTATATCTATGTAAGAGGTGAATATGTACGAGAGAGGGAAGCTCTGCAAATTGCAATAGATGAGGCATATTCTAAAGGCTTTTTGGGAAAAAATGCTGCAAAATCAGGTTGGAAATTTGATATTTTTGTTCACCACGGTGCTGGTGCATATATCTGTGGAGAGGAAACTGCTCTTCTTGAAAGTTTAGAAGGCAAAAAAGGTATGCCTAGGATGAAACCACCATTTCCTGCCATGGCTGGTTTATACGGTTGTCCAACTACAGTAAATAATGTTGAGTCTATTGCTGTTGTACCAACGATTTTGAGAAGAGGGGCATCTTGGTTTTCTAAATTTGGTAGATCAAATAATACAGGTACCAAATTGTTTTGCCTGTCTGGTCACATTGAAAAACCTTGTGTAGTCGAAGAAGAAATGTCTATTCCTCTTAAAGAACTCATTGAAAAGTATGGTGGTGGTGTCATTGGAGGTTGGGATAACCTCAAAGCTGTGATACCTGGTGGATCTTCTGTTCCATTACTACCAGCTAAGTCATGTAATGATGCAATTATGGATTTTGACTGGCTTAGAGAAAATCAATCAGGATTAGGTACTGGTGCTGTTATAGTTATGAATTCTTCAACTGACATAGTTAAGGCTATTTGGAGATTGTCTAAATTTTATAATCATGAAAGCTGTGGTCAGTGTACTCCTTGTAGAGAAGGTACTGGCTGGATGATGAGAGTTATGAAAAGATTGATTTCGGGTGATGCAAAATTAGAAGATATCGATAATCTTTTGGAGATTAGCAAGCAGGTAGAAGGGCATACAATCTGTGCTCTTGGTGATGCAGCAGCATGGCCCATACAAGGTCTTTTTAGGCATTTTAGAAGTGAAGTTGAAGATAGAATTAAAAATAAAGCTAGTCCGAAAATTGCGGCTGAGTAAAAATGGAAAATAATTTAAGAAAAATAATTATTGATGATGAAGAAATAGGTGTAAACCCTGCAATGACAATATTACAAGCCTGTGAATATATTGATAAAGAAATTCCGAGATTTTGTTATCATGAAAGACTATCAATTGCTGGAAATTGCAGAATGTGTCTCGTTGAGGTTGTTGGGGGTCCTCCAAAACCTATGGCTTCATGTGCTCTTCAGGTTAAAGACTTAAGACCAGGTCCTAATGGTGAACCTCCAACTATAAAGACAAATTCCAAAATGGTAAAAAAAGCTCGAGAAGGAGTTATGGAATTTTTATTGATAAATCATCCTTTGGATTGTCCAATATGTGATCAAGGAGGAGAATGTGATTTACAAGATCAAGCGCTTACATATGGTATTGATTTTTCAAGATATATCGAACCTAAAAGGGCTGTGTTGGATATGGATTTGGGGCCATTAGTTGAAACACATATGACAAGATGTATCTCGTGTACTAGATGTGTAAGGTTTATCACAGAAGTAGCAGGTATACCTGAAATGGGACAAATTGGTCGAGGCGAAAATAGTGAAATAACTTCTTACCTTGGGAGAACATTAGAAAGTGAATTACAAGGAAATATTATTGATTTATGTCCGGTTGGAGCACTGACCTCTAAACCTTATGCATTTACTGCTAGGCCATGGGAGTTGTCTAAAACGAATTCTATTGATGTAATGGATGCGCTTGGGTCAAACATACGTATTGATTCAAAAGGAAAAAAGATTATGCGTATTATTCCAAGAAATCATGATGGCATCAATGAAGAATGGTTGTCAGATAAATCAAGATATATTTGGGATGGACTTAACAAGCAAAGGCTAGATATACCTTATGTAAGAGATGATAACGGACGATTAAAACCCTGCTCTTGGAATGAAGCTTTTGATGTAATTACTCATAAACTCAATAAAAGTCCTAATATTCTTGCATTGGCAGGTGATCTAATTAACATAGAAACCCTTTTTTCTGCAAAAGAGTTGATTTCAAATTTAGGTGGAAAAACTGAATGTAGGATTGCTGATACTTGTATCCCACCTAATGACAGAGGCTTGTATGCAGGCACTGTTCCAATATCTGAAATTAGTAATTCTGAAATAATATTTATTATTGGTTCTAATCCTAGAGTTGAAGCTCCAGTCTTAAATGCTAGAATTAGAAATTCTTGGCTTAAAGGTACAGAAGTAAATTTAATAGGAGAGAAATCTGATTTAACATATGAATATAATCATATTGGGACAAATCTTTCTGAATTAGAAAAAATAACCAAAAGTAAAAAAAGATTATTTGAAAATAAAAGAATTTTAATAATTTTAGGTCAGGGTATTTTCTCTAGAGAAGACGGTTATGATGCTTTGGAAGTTGTAAAAAAGTTTAAAGAAAGTTTGAATGCAGACCTTATAAGTCTTCACGTTGCTGCTTCTAGGGTTGGAGCAATGGATTTAAATTTTGTTTCTGATCTTGGTTTTAGTTCCTCTATTGAATGGTCAGATATTATACTAAATATCGGTATGGACGAATATGATTTACCAAAAAGTAAATTTGTCATCTATCAAGGAAGTCATGGCGATCGAGGTGCGAATAGGGCTGATGTAATACTTCCCTCATGTGCTTTTCCTGAAGAGTCAGGTATTTATGTAAATACAGAAGGAAGACCTCAGCTTTCATTAAAAGCATGTGAAAAAATAGGTGAAGCTCGTGAAAACTGGGCTATAATTAGAGCTTTGTCAGAAAAACTTAATTGTTCTTTACAATATAATAATTTAATTCAGTTGAGAGAAAAACTTTTTTTAGAACATCCACATTTGTCCTTATTTGATGAGGTAAAAAAAAATAATTGGATAAATTCTTTTAAGTATCCTAAAGAATGTTTAACACTAGACTTTAAAAATTTTTGGAGTGATCACTATTTAACAAATCCAATAGCTAGATCTAGCACAATAATGGCTGAATTATCAAAAAATAAACAAAAAAAAATAAATAAAAAAGTTAATTAATAATATGGATTTTTCACAAGGTTTTGGTTTTATACTACTTATAATTGGTCAATGCTTATTAATAACAATAGGTGTGTTATTAAGCTTGGCTTTTTTAATGTATGCCGATAGAAAAATCTGGGCAGCTGTACAGATGCGAAAAGGACCTAATGTTGTTGGGGCTTTTGGTCTTTTGCAATCATTTGCAGATTTTCTAAAATATTTATTTAAAGAAATTGTAATACCATCAGGTTCTGATAAGGTAGTTTTCATATTAGCTCCTTTAATTACTTTTGTATTGTCATTGGTAGCTTGGTCAGTTATTCCATTTAACGAGGGTTGGGTTCTTACTGACTTAAATATCGGTATTTTGTTTATATTTGCTGTAGCTGGTCTAGAAGTTTATGGGGTTATAATGGGAGGTTGGGCTTCTAATTCTAAGTACCCATTTCTTGGAAGTTTAAGATCTGCAGCCCAAATGATTTCATATGAAGTTTCAATAGGATTTATAATAATTGGTATACTAATTTCAACTGGGTCGTTGAATTTATCCAAAATAGTTTTGGCACAAGATGGTAGTTACGGCATGTTAAGTTGGTATTGGCTGCCCCATTTTCCCATGGTAATATTATTTTTTATATCTGCATTAGCAGAAACTAATAGACCACCATTTGATTTACCTGAAGCTGAAGCCGAATTAGTTGCTGGTTTTCAGGTTGAATACTCATCAACTCCATTTTTACTTTTTATGATTGGTGAGTTAATGACCGTTGTTTTGATGTGTGCACTTATATCAATACTTTTTTTTGGGGGTTGGTTGTCACCTATTCCTGTTATACCTGATGGTATTTTTTGGCTGATATTAAAAGTATTAATCATATTTTTTATGTTTTCTATGGTAAAGGCAATAGTTCCTAGGTTTAGATATGATCAATTAATGAGATTGGGTTGGAAAGTATTCCTTCCAATGTCTTTGGCTTGGGTAGTAATAGTGGCTACACTTGCTCAGCTTGGCGTTTCTGGTTATGTGAGATGGTAACAATAAGGTGCAATTATGAATAAGATTGATTGGCGAAGAGCCATATATTATTTTCTACTCAAGGATTTTATAAAAGGTTTCAAGCTAGGCTTTAAATATTTTTTTAAATCAAAAGCTACTCTTAATTATCCTTACGAAAAGGGACCTATATCATCAAGATTTCGAGGTGAACACGCATTGCGATGTTATCCTAATGGTGAAGAAAGGTGTATAGCTTGTAAGTTATGTGAAGCGATATGTCCTGCACAAGCGATTACCATAGATGCAGGACCTAGACAAGTAGATGGTAGTAGAAGAACTACAAGATATGACATTGACATGACAAAATGTATTTATTGTGGACTTTGCCAAGAGGCTTGTCCTGTTGACGCTATAGTAGAAGGTCCAAATTTTGAATATGCAACTGAAACTAGAGAAGAGTTATTCTATAACAAAGAAAAATTAATGGAAAATGGAAGAAAGTGGGAACACTTATTAGCAGAAAATATAAAACTTGATAAGAGTTTTAGGTGATATAATAATTAATTAAGGATTTTTAATGGAACCATTTGTACTAGGATTTTATTTTTTTTCCAGCATTACCATATTTCCAGCACTAATGGTTGTATTATCCACAAACCCGGTTCATTCAGTTTTGTGGCTTATATTAACTTTTTTTGGTGCATCGGGTCTTTTTATACTTTTAGGAGCAGAATTTTTGGCTTTAATGTTAATGATTGTTTATGTTGGAGCAGTAGCCGTACTTTTTATGTTTGTAGTCATGATGTTGGATATTAATTTTAAAGAAATTAAATCAAAGTTAACAAAATATTTACCTTTAGGTATTTTAGTTGGCTTGGTTCTTTTTGTTGAACTTGGCTTAATTTTTGGTGATTTTATTCCAGAATTAAAGTATAGTGAAAATAACCATTTAGCAATCAATTCTGAAATAGAAAATACTAAACAATTAGGATTAGTTCTCTATACTGATTTTTTTATATATTTTCAATTAGCTGGTATTGTTTTACTAATTGCAATGATAGGTGCAATCGTGTTGACACACCAGAGGAGAAAAGATGTAAAAAGACAAGATATCTTATCTCAAATATACAAGGATCCAGATAGTTCAATAGAGTTAAAAGATATTAAACCAGGACAAGGGTTATGATTGAACTACAACATTTTCTAATTTTGTCATCTTTATTGTTTTTAATTGGTGTGTTTGGAATTTTTCTAAATAGAAAAAATATTATTATCATACTTATGTCTATAGAATTAATCTTATTATCCGTGAACATAAACTTTGTATCTTTTTCTTATTTTCTGGGTGATCTTACAGGACAGATTTTTTCACTGTTTATTTTGACGGTTGCGGCTGCTGAGGCTGCAATTGGTTTAGCTATATTAGTTTGTTTCTTTAGAAATAAAGGATCGATAGCTGTTGATGATGCTAATGTGATGAAGGGTTAAACAATTTGATTAAGTTCATTATTTTTGCGCCTTTAATAGCTGCTATTTTTTCAGGATTTTTTTACAAAAAATTTAAAGAAAAAACTGTTTTGTATTTTACTACTTCTCTTATATTTTTATCCGCATTACTATCTTGGTATATTTTTTTTAACTTAGACTATTCTAAAGTTGAAACAATAATTTTATTTAAATGGTTAGAGTCCGGTTCCTTACTTGTCAATTGGGAATTAAGGTTGGATAGCTTAACTGCTATTATGCTGACAGTAGTAACTACAATATCAGCTTTTGTACACTTTTATTCTATAGGTTATATGGCGCATGATCCAAATTGGGAAACTCATGAAAAATACAAACCTAGATTTTTTTCATACTTATCTCTTTTTACATTTGCAATGCTTATGTTGGTAACCTCAAATAACTTTGTTCAATTGTTTTTTGGTTGGGAAGGTGTCGGTTTGGCTTCATATTTATTAATAGGTTTTTATTACAAAAAGTCTACTGCGAATTTGGCTTCAATAAAGGCATTCATTGTTAATAGAGTAGGTGATATTGGATTAGCTTTAGCAATTTTTTGTACTTTTTCTTATGTAAATTCTTTAAATTTTGATGAACTATTTTCGAGGTCTCAAGAAATTTCAAATAAAAATATTGAAATTCTATTTTTTAATTTTAACGCTTTAGAATTCATTGTAATTTTATTTTTTTTAGGTGCTATGGGAAAATCTGCTCAACTTTTTCTTCATACATGGTTACCTGATGCAATGGAGGGGCCAACACCAGTATCTGCTTTAATACATGCAGCAACAATGGTAACGGCTGGTGTATTTTTAGTATGTAGACTTTCCCCAGTAATTGAATATACCCCAATCGCTTCAAATTTAATAATTTTAGTTGGAGCAATTACCGCTTTTTTTGCAGGAACTGTTGCTTTAGTTCAAAATGATGTAAAAAAAATAATTGCCTATTCAACATGTTCTCAGCTTGGTTTTATGTTTGCTGCAGCTGGTATTGGACTTTATCAGGCTGCAATGTTTCATTTGTTCACTCATGCTTTTTTTAAAGCACTATTATTTTTATGTGCTGGGTCAATTATCCATTCCATGCATCACCAACAAGACATAAGATACTATGGTGGGTTGAGAAAAAAGCTTCCTATTACTTTTTACTCAATGTTGATTGGAACTCTAGCAATTACAGGTTTAGGTATACCTTTAAGCTATGATTTATTTCACTTACCTGTTGGATTTTCAGGATTTGTGTCCAAAGATGCTATTATTGAAGGAATTTATGCTTCAAAAAATGATAGTGCTTTTATTTATTTTTTATTAATAACAATTTGTACGCTTTTAACTTCACTTTATAGTTGGCGTTTGATTATTTTAACATTTTTTGGAGACTATAAAGGTAAAATTGAATATTTTGATCATGCTGTAGAAGACTCTAAATCTATAAATTTTACATTAATCTTCCTTTCAATTTGTTCAATTTTGGTTGGAGTTATTTTTTATGATATTTTTCTAGGGAAAAAGGCAGAATATTTCTTTTCACAATCCTTATTCATTTCACCGGATAATACTGTATTTTATGATTTGCATTACATACCAAAATGGGCAAAGTTAACCCCATTTTTGGCAATGATAGCTGGACTAGTTTTAGCTTTATATTTTTATGTAATAAAACCAAAATTGCCCCAAATATTTTCTAACAACCAAAAAATCCTTTATCATTTTTTATTGAATAAATGGTATTTTGATGAGCTATACAATTTTCTTTTTGTAAAATCTTCAAGGTGGTTAGGCACCTTTTTTTGGAAAACTGGGGATGAAAGAATAATTGACGGGTTTATTAATTTTATTTCTTTAACTTTTATACCAACAATAACAAAGTATGTTGGTCGATTACAAACTGGATTTATTTACCATTATGCCTTCGCCATTTTTATTGGATTAGTGACTATATTAACTTATTTTATTGTTAGTATAGGAGGGTAAGAGTGGATTATTTACTCTCTTTGATTATTTTTTTCCCAAGTTTTGGTGCATTAATACTTATTATTTTTTTGAGGGATGAGAATTTAGAAGCTAATAATAATGCTAAGTTACTAACTTTTGTTTCTACTATGGCAACATTAATATTCAGTATTTTTGTCCTTTTTAATTTCAATTCTAATGTAACAGGATTCCAATTAGTGGAAGAATATCAGTGGTTGATGGGATTAACATATAAAGTAGGCATAGATGGAATATCTTTACCACTAATCTTATTAACAACAATTACAATGCCAATTGTTATAGTTTCAAGTTGGAAAATTGAAAACAATGTCAAAGAGTATATGATTTGTTTTTTAATATTAGAAACTTTAATATTAGGTGTTTTTTGCTCATTAGATCTTGTTTTATTTTATTTATTTTTTGAGTCTGGTTTGATTCCAATGTTTTTAATAATTGGAATTTGGGGTGGAAATAATAGAGTATATGCAGCTTTTAAGTTTTTTCTATATACTTTGTTAGGTTCAATATTAATGCTATTTGCTGTTATTTATATGTGGACTGTATCCGGTACAACTGACATTACAAAATTAATGTTTTTTGATTTTGACAGTAGTAATTTTGAATTATTGGGTTTGAAAATCAATGGAGGTATTCAGTCAATACTTTGGATAGCCTTTTTTGCTTCATTTGCGGTAAAATTACCTATGTGGCCATTTCATACTTGGCTTCCGGATGCTCATGTTCAGGCACCTACTGGAGGTTCTGTAGTTTTGGCGGCCATTTTACTTAAAATGGGAGGATATGGGTTTTTGAGATTTAGTCTTCCAATGTTTCCTGATGCTAGCCTCATTTTTCAGAATTTTATTTTTTTTATCTCAGTCATCGCCATTATTTACACTTCTTTGGTGGCTCTTATGCAAAAAGATATTAAAAAATTAATTGCATATTCATCAGTTGCTCACATGGGTTTTGTTACTTTAGGTATTTTTTCTATGAATCAACAGGGTATCGATGGAGCTATTTTTCAAATGATAAGCCATGGAATAATTTCAGCTGCTTTATTTTTGTTAGTAGGAGTGATTTATGACCGTATGCATACAAGAGATATTGACTTTTATGGTGGATTAGTATCGTTAATGCCTAAATATGCATTGTTTTTTATATTCTTTACTATGGCAAATGTAGGGTTACCAGGAACAGGTGGTTTTGTAGGAGAATTTTTGGTATTACTTGGCACTTTTCAAGTAAGTAAATTAGTAACTATATTTGCAAGTTTAGGCATAGTACTTTCAGCATGTTATGGATTGTGGCTTTCTCGTAGAATAATTTTTGGTAATGTTACTAATAATAAGCTGCTTGAAATAACTGATTTAACCAGAATAGAAAAGCTATATTTCATACCTTTGATTGTTATAACATTATTTCTGGGAATTTTACCCTATCCAATTTTAGAGATTACATCAAATTCTGTTGATTTGATTGTATCTCATTTAACACAAAATTTAAAATAATAGATGAAAAATGAAAACTGTTGATATTTTAATCCTAGGTCCAGAGATTTTGCTGATTATTTACACATTATCTGCAATTTTAATTGCTAGTTTCTTAAAAAACAGTAAATCACATAATTTAATTTTCCAAGCAACTGTAATTGTATTTTTAATTTCTGCATTAATTCTGTATGTTACTCCTTTTGAAATTCAAACAAATGTTAATGGTATATTTATTAGAGATACTTTCTCTAAATTTTTTCAAATATTGATTTTATTAAGTGTGTCGTGTCTTTTATTTATAAGTAAGCAATACTTACAAAAAAACAATTTATTTAAGCCAGAATACCCAATTCTTATAATATTTTCAACATTAGGTATGATGCTTATGATATCTTCTAACAATTTTTTATTGTTATATTTAGGATTAGAAATCCAATCTTTATCCTTGTATGTAATATCTTCTTTTCGCAGAGATAATTATAAATCAACAGAGGCAGGGTTAAAATATTTTATATTAGGGTCTTTATCATCTGGACTAATGTTATTTGGAATTAGCTTAATATACGGGTCAACCGGATCTATAAACTTTGAAACTATATCCTCAATGATTAAATATGAGGGATTTTATCCTGGGATTATTGCAGGTTTAGTTTTTTTAATTTGTGGTTTTGCATTTAAAGCCTCCGCGGTTCCATTTCACATGTGGACACCAGATGTTTATGAAGGATCCCCAACCCCAGTTACAGCATTTTTTGCAACGGTTCCTAAATTAGCAGCTGTAGGGGTTTTATTAAGAGTTCTCTTTGATTGTTTTGGTCAACTGGTAGAAAGCTGGCAGCAAGTTATTGTTTTAATATCTGTATTATCTATGTTTTTAGGTTCTATAGCAGCAATAGGTCAAAATAATATAAAAAGGTTGATGGCTTACTCTTCTATCGGTCATATAGGTTTTGTTCTGATGGGGATAGCAAGTGGAACAGACAAAGGCATATCAGCAGTACTTATTTACATGGTTTTATATGTTATAATGAACGTAGGAGTTTTTGTGTTTATTTTAAATATGGAACGAAATGGTGTAGCAGTGACTACAATAAACAGTCTTAATATGTATAATAATGTTTCAAAAAGCCAAACTCTTTTTTTAACAATTTTATTATTTTCATTAGCTGGTATACCACCGCTGGCAGGTTTTTTTGGAAAATTTTTTATTTTTAATGCTGCAATAAATGCAGGACTTTCTTGGCTCGCTATAATGGGGGGTATAGCCTCAGTTATTGCAGCCTTCTATTATTTAAGGATTGTTTATCTAATGTATTTTGGATTATCTTCGGATCCATTGACTGGAAAGATGCCAACCTCTCACTGGATTATTTTATCTGGTTCAGCTTTACTAATGTTTATTGGAATTATAAACCTTTATGGTCTTGAAAAACCCTCTTTTTTAGCAGCCACAAGTCTTATAAATTAGTGGAAAATTGGCCAAAATTTTTTAAATTAATTAAATACAATGAATTAGATAGCACTAATTCAGAAGCTAAAAGGTTAGCATTTAAAGATAGTTTAAATAAATGCATTTTTTCAAAAATTCAGACTAAAGGAAAAGGGAGTAGAGGAAGAAATTGGATTTCCGGATCAAAAAATTTAACTGCTTCATTTCTTTATTATCCAAAAGGAAATTATATTAATTTTTCACATAGAACATTTATTGCAAGTTTAGCATTATTTGATTCTTTAAAATATTCAGGTGTTAATGATAATGATTTAATATTAAAATGGCCTAATGATATTTTATTAAAAAACAAAAAAATATCAGGAATTCTATTAGAAACTGTGAAGGATAAAAATTCAAACAGACTAGCTTTAATAATAGGAGTAGGTGTTAATTTAAATTCTTATCCCCAAAAAACAGATATTTCTAAT
>CEOK01168181.1_pt1 | contig 16164 bp, 13 predicted proteins | sample 427001 | NCBI WGS metagenome assembly CEOK01 (sample SAMEA2591108, study PRJEB7988) | marine metagenome | isolation source: saline water (ENVO:00002010), including | reverse complement strand
GCAAGTTTGTACTCAGACACGGTATCCATCGCAGCACTCATAATGGGCGTGTTGAGTGTGAGACCAGGTGCTAATTCACAAGAAATATCAACTTCACGGGGGAGTACGCTCGAGGCTGCAGGCACAAGCAGTACATCATCGTAGGTTAATCCTTGTCGTGTGATTCTCTCAAAAGGAGCTTTTGAGGCCATGATGATGCGTCGTATTTAATTACAGTTTTGCAAAGATACGAAACGCATCCCGATTTTTTAGAGCCCTTTCACATGTAATGCCTGGATAGCCTCAGCTTCCAATGATGGATCTTGAAGAACTTGCTCTATCCAAAATGTGACTCGTTCACGACGAAGCGCTACAAAAGGGCAGGCACTCTTGAATTGTCCCTTGAGCTCTTCAACAAATCCCATTATATCTTCTTGAATTTTTGCAATGAGCCCATTCGGAAGCCCATGCCATCCCAAGACATCTAGAACATCCATCATATCTTGATGGGTTTGATGGGCAGAGTGAAGAAGGCGTTCTGCCTCTAATGCTTCCCACGGAGCAAGCGTCTGTTGGGAAGTCTGGGGGGAAATCTGAATGGAGGAATGCGCCTCAGGAGAAAAGGAAGTAGAAGAAAGAAGAGTATTCATGATTGTAGATTTTGGTATGTGTTGAATTCTTTACACACAATCTACAACCCATGAGTGACAACATAGTGTCACCCCAAACCGACTCGTTCAAATATTTTTTCTACATGCTTGGTATGATGCTCCATCGCAAACAACGAATGGATCCCCTCTTCGCCCAAAAGGTCTACGAGTGCAGGCTCAGCCAACAAATGATCTTTGAAAGGAGTCCCACTCTCCCACGCTTTCATCGCAAGGGGCTGAACCTTGTCATAGGCCTGTTCACGCGTCCACCCATGCTCAATACACGCCAACATTACACGTTGAGAGAACACCAAGCCATGGGAGCGGTCAATATTATCCTGCATGTGTTGAGGAAACACCTCAAGCCGCTCCATAAGCGTTGCAAAGCGGTTCAACATATAATCCAACAGGATCGTCGCATCAGGAAAGATGATACGCTCAGCAGAGGAATGGGAAATATCACGCTCATGCCACAATGGGATATTCTCAAACGCGGTCATCATATAACCACGTATGACACGAGCACATCCCGCCATATTTTCTGATCCAATTGGGTTGCGCTTGTGCGGCATGGCTGAGGATCCCTTTTGACCTTGTCCAAACCTCTCCTCCACCTCTCGAACCTCCGTACGTTGTAAGTGACGAATTTCGACGCCCATTTTTTCAATCGTACTGGCAATCAGTGCCAATGTAGTCATATAAAATGCATGTCGATCCCGCTGCAAGGTCTGCGTAGAGATAGGCGCGGGCGTGAGCCCGAGATACCCACAGGTTTTTTCTTCTACTTCTGGAGGAATATTGGCAAAGGTTCCCACAGCACCAGACAACTTTCCATACTCAACGTCTTGACGCGCATGGGCAAAACGTTCTTTCTGTCGCTTCAATTCCGCCACCCAAAGGGCACATTTCAAGCCAAAGGTCGTTGGCTCTGCATGCACGCCATGCGTTCTGCCCATCATCACAGTGTGCTTATGCTCTATTGCCTTCGCCGAGACCACGTCAACCAATCGATTTAATCCCACCACTAGGAGCGCATTGGCTTTCTTTAATCGGACACCAAAGGCTGTATCTACAACATCGGTCGAGGTTAATCCATAATGAACCCACTTGCGCTCATCTCCCAACGTTTCGGAGACAGCTCGAGTAAAGGCCACAACATCGTGCCGAGTCTCGACCTCAATTTCATGGATACGATCCACGTCAAACGTAGCATGCTGCTCAATCTTTTTGACATCCTCTTTGGGGATTACGCCAATATCCGACCACGCTTTGCAAGCGGCAATTTCCACATCCAGCCATGCTTGAAATTGCTGGTGTTCTGTCCAAATGGACGACATTTCTGGTCGGCTATATCGATCAATCATGGGCTACCGTGCAAGGTTTTGAGTGTGCTTTAATATACCGTGATTTCGCCAACCCTCAACCAATGGTGGAAGGCTAAATACATCGCAAAGGTATCCAAAGCGCAATACTGTTTCATTTGTTGAATGAGCTCGGCATGTGATTCCGTTGGATGTGTCAGCGATGCACGCGACACCTCCTTCAACCCCGATTTTTGGGCCATTCGGATCATCAAGTAGGTATGCATAGCGGTCTCACCGTCAGACACCGGGCTCTTTTCATAGCCACCCTCCAACAACCACTCACCTGGAAACCCCATTTGCTCCTCACTCAACCGGGTAATGGGTTCAGTCGCTTCTTTTGAGGTTAATAGCGACCCTATAAGTGGCTTCAATCCTAGTTTACCATGCATTCGAGCGTGATGATAGCCATCACGCACCAACGTTAGGCAGTCCACAAAATTCCGTCCACCTTTTTTGGCCATCCAAGCCTGGAGTGAGTCATTTGCTTGCTCAAAGCCCTTCGGCGGACCCTCCTTGCGCCACCTTTTGGCAATTTTGCGCAGGTGTTGGGGTTCAAACGGCGAAAAATGGATAATGGTACCCTTCTGCAAAGCTGGATTGGAGACCAAATGGTCCACTAAAACAGCCTCTGGATCGGTGACCCCCTCTTCATCGAGCCAGCCTGTGTGAGAAAGTGAAATGGAATCAGAGGATGAATCGCCATCCCACGTGTGACATGAATACTGAAACAACACAGGGTCATAAATGCGATCCCCCTCACGTTGTGGTATGGGGAATCCCACCGCCTCGAAGTCGAGAAAATGGAAAGGTCGGGGTAGCTTTTGAAGCTGCTCCAACGTTTGATGCAACAGTGCTTCTTGAATCGCCTTTGGATGCTGAGTCTCTTGGCGAATCTGTTCTTCACGGCGCCAGGGTATTGTGAAGGCTGAGGGCAAATCCGCCGCAGGGTCACTCTCCAACTGATCCACAAAAAGCACCCCATCCTGCACAAGGGTCTCGTTACCATGACCAGGCAACTCAAAAATATGCATTCGACTCAATGAGTCACTGATTGAATCAGACGCCTCCTGATGATCTGCCCAACACCCTTTTTTTTGCCCCATATCTCGGTATCTGCATTGTGCACAATGTCGCCCAGGTAAAAACGGATATGGCTCCTCCTTGGGTAAGCCTGTGCGTAATGACATGATCTCTTCCTCAAGCTCCTGCAACCATTGTCCCCATGTATCGGAGCGATAGCCCAGCGTCGAAAGGTAGTGACCGAACCAACGGCCACTCGTTTGCGATTCATTGATTGCAGAATCCACAGAGACCCGTACAAAAGCTTCTTGAAATGCCATGGGGTCGGTCTCTTTCTCCATATTGCCTACCGCCTGAGCCTCACCAAGGGAAGAAATTACCTGATCAAATAAGCCATCTGATTTGGCAAAATACCCACTACTTGGAAAGATAAATTCTGCACGCACCGGAACCCCAGGGTAGGCACGCTGGAAACAAGTGACTCGATAGGCCAAGGAGACGACGTACTGCTTCATTTTTTGTTTTAACAGATGCGCTTGACGCAAGACCGGTTGATCCATGGGCCACAATCGGCCTTGAAACTGAGCTATCACCCATGGTTCATCTTGTAACCGGAACAGCAGGGGCAATCGTGTATATCCCAACGGTGACTGAATCGACTGCTGCATCCACCCACCCAAAGTCCCTTGATGGATCTGCTGAGGAGTTATGCTGTCCAATTGAGGAGTCACACCCTGAGATCGCAAAAACGTCTCACTCAAAAACGCCCTTTGAATCCGTTTTGGCTCAAATTCGGGCACATCAGATCCATGGGCGTCTTGATGTGCATAAGGTAACCTGAGTGGACATCTGAACGCTTCGGCAATCCATCCATCATGCAATGATCCATACTCTGGTTTGTCTGTCATGCGCGCCAGTTACCCGTCTGATTATTCCACGCCATATACACGAACTTCTTGCTCTAATTCCACTCCAAATGTCTGCCGCACCTTGTCTTGGATTCGGGATGCTAGCTCTAGAATATCCACCCCAGTAGCTTCGCCTTGATGGTAAAGCACGAGGGCTTGTTTGGGCCACACTCCTACACGTCCATTCCATTCACCTTTTAGTCCTACATGCTCGATCAGCCAGCCAGCTGGCACTTTGATTGCGTGAGAGCTTGCATCTTGAGTGCCATCATCCTCCGTTTCTACACCGGGGATACTCATCCCAACCTCCAATTCAAACCAAGGTACCTCAGGAAACTGGGCCATAAACCGGGAGGCCTGATCGCCGCGAAGCACTGGATTCTTGAAAAAAGAGCCTGCATTGGGTTGGCTAGATGGATTTGGCAACTTAGATGCACGGATGGCCGCTACGTGTTGGCCAACATCCTTGAGCGTTGGGTTGGAAATTCCCGCTTCATTCAAGGAGGCCACCAGGGATGGGTAGGTGGGTCGAATTTGGTAAGAGGCTCCATGCAGTCGCAGTGAAATCGACGTGATGATCCAATGTCGTCCTTCAGGGCGTTTAAATAGGCTATCTCGATATGAAAATCCACATTCATCGGGTGTAAAGTCATGAAATACCCCTTTTTGCGTGTCAAAAGCTCGCACACCGTGCAGCACATGGTCCAATTCCTGTCCATAGGCACCAATATTTTGCACAGGCGCTGCTCCGCATGTCCCTGGAATGCGAATCATCGCCTCAATACCGCCATATCCTTGCGAAATGGACCATTCCACAAGATCATCCCATTCAACACCCGCCCCCACTGTAACATGGATCTGATCATCATTCAAGATCTCATGCTCAAAACCCTCGAATTGCATGAGAAACACACGCTCAGACACACGGGGTAAAAACAACGTATTGGTGCCATGTCCAAGCACAATCCAAGGCTCATTAAATAACCCAAGACGATAGGCTTCCATTAGGTCATCTTCGGAGCGAATCGATACCTCCTCCTCCGTAATAGATGGACACCGAAATGAATGATAAGCTTGAAGGGATGCTTGGGTCTGCCGATTCATACGCTTACCCTATGGCTCGAACCCACACCTTCGCGATTCGCTTTTTGGATAAGGATTGCACAGTACAGACTAGCCCTTTATACGTGACTTTTTCGCCCACATTTGGAATCCGTTCTGTCAGATGATAGATAAGTCCCCCTAGTGATTCAAATTCATCATCTGCTGAGGTAATCTCAAGACCAAAAAGATCCTCCACTTCATCAAGGTCCATACGTGCATCACACACAAAACCACCCTGACGATGAGGGCGGTAGCTTTTTTCCTCCTCTTCATCCGACTCGTCGGCCATATCTCCTACAATTTCTTCCAAGAGATCATCCATCGTAATCAATCCTTCCGTCCCCCCATACTCATCCACAACAATGGCCATGTGGGTTTTTTCAGCTTGAAAATCGGTCAATAATTCATCCAATTTTTTGGTCGGTGGGATGAACAAGGCCTTCCGCGCAAGCGTTTTCCATTGGATGGTCGTCTCCTCTGGGTTGACATGAAGGAACGGAAGCACATCTTTGGAATATAATATCCCATGAATGGTATCTAAATCATTTTCATAAAGAGGGAGTCTCGAGTAGCCTTTTCGCCGAATCAAATCAAGCACCTCTTCCAATGATGCATCCACGGATATCGCTTCAATATCAACGCGTGATGTCATGATCTCTTTTGCCGAAATCGTGCCAAATTCAATCACATTCTCGATAATCTCCCTCTCGTCTTGCTTCAAACTCCCATCTTCATGGCCCGCTTGCGCCATCAAGCGAAGATCGTCTGAGGTTACCTTAGACGTGCTCTTGGGTACCACCTTCTCTAAGGCAATGGCGCTATCGGCCATCAATCGGGTAAATGGGTGAAATAGCCAATATTGGATATAGATGAACCCTGCGTAGGAGCGAGCAACTTTCCGTGGATTCTCCAGTGCAATCCATTTGGGTGCGATTTCACTCAAAATTAGAATAGAGAATGAAATCACCAAAAATTCGACGACAAAAATGACCAATTTGGGGAGTGCAAACACAGAGATCAATTGCACTGTCAGCGATGCAGCAACAATGGAGACCACCACATTAGAGACGGTGTTACCGATCAAGATGGTAGCCAATAAACGATTTGGACGATGGAGCAAACGGTGAATCCAACGATCCTGAGTATCCCCAGACGCATACTCCTGAAAATTGGGTAGGCTATAAAGCTTAAAAAAGGCCACCTCAGCAGCTGAATATATGGCCCCAACATACAACCCTAGCAACACAGCAAGGATTTGCACGATCACAGCGGTTGTAGTAGTATCTACACCCGTCATCGACAGAAGAGAAAGAAGAGTGCCCGAAAAGAGCTCGGTACTCGGAGGTTCGTCTAACGCTTCCAAATACGGTTAAATTGGTTCATGGTTCCCGCCGACTACGCATTAAAAGGGTAAGTCGTCATCGACATCAGAAAAGCTCGAGTCGATTTCTGCGGCTTTCGGTGCAACTGGTTTGCTTGCACTAGCTGGAGCTGACGTTGTACTACTCATGGAAGGCCCTGAAGATCCCATTCCCCCTTCGCGAGTATCCAGCATTTGCATAGAAAGTGCTTTAACTTCCGTAGTGTAGCGTTTTTGCCCCTCTTTATCTTCCCACTCACGGGTTTGGATAGGCCCCTCAAAGTAAATGAGTGAACCTTTCTTGACATATTGCTGACAAATTTCAGCCAAACGTCCCCAGGCAACAACGCGGTGCCACTCTGTTCTCTCTTGCATTTCACCACTACTATCCTTGTAACGCTCATTTGTAGCGACATTCATCGTTGCTACAGCGGTATTGGATTGTGTGAATCGTACTTCAGGATCGGCACCTAAGCGCCCGATAATCATTGCTTTGTTTAATGAACTCATAGTCTCTTTTTGTTTAATTGAACTTACAAAACAACAGAGCGTTTCGAAAGCAAAACCTTACACGCCTCTCTTCATTTTTTTTGCCCGGCGTTTACATTAGCGCAGTGACTGCATTAACGCAGACTTTTCATTAGCGCAGTGACTGCTCCATCGCCAAAGCGGCATCACTGCCTTCATCACGATATTTTACAAGCAGCGGTGTCGACATCGACAACCCTTGATCGGCTCCCCACCCTTCCAACACAGGGCGTGATCCTGGCACAACCACAGCATTTTCAGGAATATCCGCTCCTGGAGCCATTCGTTTTCCTAGCACCAAGTCAAAGACCGGAACAGCTTTGGACAAGATTAATCCAGGCGCAAGCACTGCCCCTCGACGCACACGAATCCCTTCCACAACCAGGACGTTTGCACCCAAAAAGCAATCATCTTCAATAATGACAGGCGCCATCCCAATTGGCTCTAGCACCCCTCCCAATTGCACACCCGCAGATAAATGCACCCTTTTCCCAACTTGAGCACAAGAGCCAACCAACACATGAGAATCCACCATAGAGCCTTCATCAACATACGCTCCTACATTGATATAAGACGGTGGCATCATAATCACACCCTTCGCCACATAGGCGCCCCGCCGAATGGAACTACCACCTGGCACCAAACGGACGCCATCAGACACCCCCATCATTCGTGGAGGCAAATTATCTTTGTCGACAAATCCCTCATAGATCCCTGAGTACTCAGCGTTTTTTCCTGCTTTAAATGCAGCCAAAATGCCTTTTTTTACCTCTTCGTGCACGACCCATCCCTCTCCTTGAGGACTTGCCGCCCGTTTTTCTCCACGCTCCAATTCATCAAATAGGCTCATCCAATCTGTGGTATCGCTCATATTTTACACACTCTTGTTTATAAATTATCGGGGTAGGCTGTTCGCTAAACCTGTCGCTAATTGCTCAAGCGCTTCAACATCTAGAGTTTCCAAAGCTTTTTCTTTGATGGATAATGGTGGGCGAGTGGTTGCAGAGCTCAAGCGACCTTGGGTAGCCAATAGAACCTTTGTAGGCACTGGATTGCTGGTCACAAATAAAGACTCTGTCAGTGTCCCCCAATGTTGTATCATCGTTTGAGCCTCATTGCTTGACAACTCTTCAACAGTCGCGTTACACACCCATTGGGTAAACTGATGTGTCAATTCTGGCCATACATTCGCAGCCACAGAAACGACCCCCACCGCACCTTCAGGTGCAAATGTTGGCAATAATGGATCGTCGCCACTGTACAGAACCCAGTGATCTCCAGCTGCCTCACGATAAGCTTGGAAGGACTCCAAAGATCCACCTGCTTCTTTAATTGCCCAGGCTTGTCGGTGTGTCCCCAACTCCTTCACGACATCGATATGGAGTGTGGTGGCTGCTCGTCCAGGGATGTTATAGAGCATACATGGGGCTTCAGCTTCATTCATTAAGGCTTCAAACCATGCAAGTTGACCTGCAGCTCCCGGTTTAGCATACAATGGAGTTACCAACATAAATCCATCTACACCAAGTGCATTTCCCTTCCGTATCCAAGCTCGTTGCGTCTCCAGTTGAAACCCACCCACACCTACAACTACAGGAACCTCACGATCCATCCACATAATCGCCTTGAGAATTTCAAATTTTTCGTCCTCATCACAGGCAAGGGCTTCTCCGGTAGAACCAAGTACCACCAAACCATTTCCAGCGGCAGATTGTTCAACGACCAACCGTTCAAGGCTAGCGACATCCACCGACCCATCCTCAAAAAAGGGGGTCACAATTGCAGTCCATGTTGAAATCTCTCGAAGTTCCATTATGACCCCTCCACAACATCCTTCATTGAATAAAGTCCAGGCTCCCTTCCAGACTGTAGTAACCACTCAGCTGCCTGAATCGCCCCTTGAGCAAAAAGCGCTCGATCGAGTGCTTCATGACGAATCGTAACTCGCTCCAGTGGTGTTTCGATGCTCAGTTCATGGAGTCCCAGCGCATCCCCTTCCCGTTGACTCGTGACGCTGATATCTCTCGTGTCCATCCACTCTATCCAACGTTTTGCCGTCCCACTTGGGGCGTCCCGTTTCTCTTTGTGGTGCACTTCCTTGAGCGACATTGTAGCATCAGCGAGCCAGTCTGGGTGAGCTCCGATCCACTGTAATGCTTCCTGGATCATATGCATGGCAGGACTAAAGTTTTGAGCCACAACCCAAGCGCGCCCTCTTTTAACACATTCATCTTCAAGGTCATCCGGCAGCTCCACACCCGTTGCACCAGACACCACCCTAAGGTCCGTAGACAAAAGCATAGGGATCATCTCCAAAAAAGCTTCTCCTGGCACAAAAACAACCACCACATCAAAGGCGCTTAATGCGTCCAAAGTTGGAGGTCTTGAGGTATTAAACAAGGCATGCTCATCTAAACCTAAGGCTTTTTGAACCTCAGACCCTGTCTTTCCATATCCGATGAGTGCAGCTTTCATTTGAACTAAGAAGATAAAGCGCTAACTTTAAAGTCTGTCAGTAAAATGATGTAACAATAAATTATTCTTCACAGATGCCAAGCGGAAAGAAAAGAAAAAGAGCAAAGATTGCGAAGCACAAGCGTAAAAAGCGTCTTCGCAAGAATCGCCACAAGAAAAAGGACTAAGCCATCTGTGACTTCTCTCAGGCTGCTTGCTTAGAATGAAGTCACATATACTTACTCGCTTAGGCGGCTACTTTTTTCTGCGCCGCTCCCATTACTTTACGGGTCAGAAAGACTAATTGGACTAGACGCCTCTCAATCGTTCGTTGTAGGTGATTTATCGATGTAACTCCCTCCATATCGAACTCCACATAGGTGAGAAGACGTGTATCTGTGACCGTGGCCTCCTCAGTCTCGCCCTCGATTTCTAAATGCCAACGTGACAGGGCGGTTAAACTCAAAAACAACGGCTTCAAGGATTCATTCATAGAGGCAATCCAAGCTCTTGCAGGTTCAACTTGCGTGTATGGGGACTGAAAAACCCACGAAACTTCGATATCTAATTGAGGCTTTACAGCATTGGATGCAAGATGTGGTTGTTTTAGCAATGGATGACTTTCCATTCCATCCATCTGCTTCGCCATACATCGCTCTCGAAAGCTATCCCAATCAAAATGTATTTGACACTCTTTTAAGTTGGGATGATCCAATGGTATTTTGACATCTAAACCGGAGGCATGAATCGATGGGTTATGCCATGTCGTCGATTCAATGCCCTCAAACAAGCTTTTTTGAGCCGTATCACGATGTCTTTTGGACGAAGATCGCTTTTTGGGCTCCTCTTTCGTTTGATCGGCTTGGCCTGTACCAAACCCATGTTCAAAACGTTCTTTTAATGTATCATCAATAATTTGCACCATCTTTTCAAAGATGGGATTCGAGTACTCCTGTTGCACGTTCTATTATTTCAATGTTTATACTGAAGCGGTTAATCTAATAAAAAACTTCTCCACAACCCTTTTGGAGGGGCTAAGATAACTCACCATCCTAATCGAATTGGGCATTATATAAAGTAGGGTCAAAGGCATTGTACACAGCTTCAACTTTCTCGCCTCTCCACTTCATCCAAGAATAACCCCTTATTGAGATTTCTTCCCCAGTTTTCTTGCTGGTTGCTTTCCATGTATACCAATAATGTGTGAAGATATTTCCAGCAATCTCCCCTTCTTTGTAATGCATTGTAAAGGCATCTCTATTTTCATGGCGTATATTTTCAAAGTAATCATGGCCACTAGAAAATCCTTCAGCCACCTCATTAAACGTCAAATCTGCATCATTTATCATAAAATTCGCATCTTCTGTGAACAAGTCAGTCATACTATCTAGATCATTGTTAACGTATGCATCCGTAAACTGCAGCATTGCTTTAGATCTGAAATCATTACCCTTAATAATTCCTACCTGATTCTCTTCTATCATTGGTGTTGATTCCTCCACGTTGACGCATCCGATCAGTAAGAGGGGAAATATTGTTATAAGCAATAATAAATTTTTGGCTTTCATCTTGATTTTGATTTTGTGCTTGTAGGAGGACTAGGTTACTAAAGATTAGTTATTTATGAAAGAAACCTGATGAATGGCAATCACCCTTATTCAGACAAATTATGCCCTTCTCAAATTCCAATACAGTTCTTAATGTCATCGTTCCAGAATTAAAACGCAATCTGGTGGGTGTTAAGTATGTGCAAAGTCGTACATCTGGAAAAAAACAGTGGGAAGCCGATTTTGAGCGTCAGAGCATACCGGATCAGAGCCTGCAGGATCAGGATCAAAAAGGCGAAGGCACCCTGCAAAGACTTGTGTTTATCGCTGATCCTCAGCGTTGTGGCATGGCATTACAGAAAAACCCAGGCTCCACCAAGCGGAAAAATGTGACCACATTCTTTGAAACCCTCCAAGGCGATGTGGTAACCAATCTCACAAAGCCATTTCAAGAACGAGTCATCACGCTCCATTTTGAGTCTGGAAGACGGCTGCTGTTTGAACTCTTTGGGGCCAAAGCCAATGTGTGGCTGCTCGATTCATCCGGTGATGTTGTAGAGGGGTTTCGTAAAGGGATGCCCACAAAATTCCTTGAGGGAGTACCCACAAAAGCGAAAACTAACGTACTTGAAGGCCAATCTTTTGACTCTATTGAGGACTGTGAATCTTGGATCAAATCATCACAAGCTGGATTTCCACGTGAACATCTCTCCGATCTCATTATCCATCACTCCCTGGATCAAAAAACACCACAAAAGCTGGCACAATGGTGCAATCAAGTCGAGTCCCAGACCGTGGCAAAGCCTGTCTTTCGTTTGCTTGAGGATGGATCCAAAACACTCCTAAACGAACAGATTCTCCCCCTACCGACACAGCAAACCTTTGGATCCATTATGGATCTCTTGCAGGCAGGACCACCACCCAAAAAAGGACCCAGCAAGGTCGAAGAACAAAAGTCGAAACGAATCAAGGCACTGCAAACACAGATTAAGCGAAAACAAGGATCTCTCAAGAATCTTGAATCCACACAACAGACCCTGCAACGGGCGGATCAACAGGAGCAATTTGGCCACCTTCTGCTTGCGAATGCCTATCGCGAAGCCGAAAGAACCCCTCAAGGGTTGTCTTGCATCAACACCTTTGATCAAGGGCAAGAGGTACTGATTCCTCTCAAGTCTACTGAATCCATCTTAGAAAATGGACAGACGTATTATCAAAAAGCCAAGAAATCTAGAGCTCAAGCAGCCATGCACAGCGAGCGCCAAGACGCTTTGCAACGTGAACTGGACGCGCTAGAGAATGCTCTGAGCCAACTCCTGGCGACCCATGATGAGAAATCGTGGAAAAAGTGGCTACAAACGTATGGTCATGAGTTGTCCAAGGAGTCTCAATCTCGGCCCTATCGCCCTATAACACTTCAGGGTGTGGAGATATGGATTGGAAAAGGAGCCCGAGAGAATGATGAGTGTTTGAGATTATCGCACAAAGAAGATTGGTGGTTTCATGCCAGGGGCGTTGCTGGATCCCACGTATACATTCGACATCATAGTCTTGGGGGACAACCCAAGCCCTCAACTGCACTCATGGATGCCGCTGCATCCCTTGCAGCCTGGCATTCCAAAGCCAAGGGCTCTCCTGTTGTGCCGGTATCGGTGACCCAACGAAAATACCTGCAGAAAAAAAAACAAGCTGCCCCTGGTGAAGTCATCGTGCGACAAGAGGATGTCTTGGACGCAGAACCCAAGTCTTCCACGCAGATTTTAGCTACTTTTGAGTCATGAGTACATGGAATTCACAGGCTTTAGCCGAAGGTGGCATTCAGCGGATCTACCTGTGTGGGATGCCCGCAGTGGGTAAAACTACCTTTGGGAAGAAACTTGCCAAAGCGCTTGGATGGACCTTTGTGGATCTTGATCAATGGATTGAAAAACGGAAAAATACCACCGTTGCCGAACTCTTTGCGTCAGGAGAACCGACCTTTCGTGCTGCGGAGCGCGAAGCCTGCTTGGCGTCATTCACGCTGGATCGCCATGTGATTTCGTTGGGTGGTGGAGCGCTTCAAGATGAATCGCTGACCCAAAAACTCAAAGAGCATGGACTCTTGGTGAATCTTCAAATTCCGAGGGAAGAACTCATTACCCGGTTACTTCGCAACCAACGGCGACCCATGTTCAAAGGGTTATCGCGTGCCGAAATAGCCCAAAAAGTGAGTGAGCTATGGAAGGTGCGTAAGTCAGCTTACTGTCAGGCTCACGCCTCTTGGAACCCGTTAATGGGAGTTCCAGCTGTTGAAGAATCAGAGCGTTTTCTTCACGGCTCGCTCCGGAAGTCGACATGGCTCCAACAATGGCTTCCCGAACCTTCTGAGGGTCGATTTGGATGTATTATAGACGAGCAAGTGGCTCGATTGCACAGCGATCTCTTGGCAGATCTCACCCAACATCCACAGTTTTTGGGGGCCTTTACAGTCCCCTCGGGTGAGGCTTCTAAATCGGTGGAACAATGGCAAAGGCTCTCAAGTGAGCTATTGGAGTGTGGATTAAAGAGAAGTGATTCACTGATGATTCTTGGTGGGGGTGTGACGGGTGACTTGGGTGGTTTTGTCGCTTCTACACTCATGCGAGGGGTTCTCACTCTACAAGTGCCCACCACACTACTAGCCATGGTGGACAGTGCAATCGGTGGAAAAACCGGACTCAACCATGCCAAAGGAAAAAACCTTCTAGGAACCTTCTCCAAGGCTGATGCAGTCCTATTTGATATGGACTTTCTGTCCACATTACCTCGTGAAGAGTGGGTAAACGGTACTGGCGAGATCCTTAAATATGGGTTTATCGCTGATCCAACGCTCTTGGAAGAGCTCTCTTCAAGCGCAGTCATGGAGTTAGACGCCAACACACAGCGCCTAATGATCCAACGCTGTGCAGATATCAAAGCTATGATTGTGGCAAGGGATTATCGGGAATCAGGCCAGCGAATGTTTCTCAACTTCGGCCATACCTTTGCCCACGCATTAGAACAAGTTGCTGGCTATGGGACTCTTGCTCATGGACTCGCAGTCATGCTGGGGATGAAAGCGGCGATTTGGCTCTCCAACAAGCGAGGAGCCTCAATTCAAGATGACGTAATCACACGCCATCTCCCTGATTCTGTACAGGAGGTGCTAGCCCCCATGCGAGACTCCATGGACGAGACACTGGAAGCCTTGATTGCAGCCATGGATGCAGATAAAAAAGCCACCTTCTCTGGTTTGCGATTGATTCTATTGGACGCAGTAGCTCAACCTGTTGTGGTTGACAATCCGACAAAGGACGAACTCATTAGTGCGTGGACACATGCCTTGGCGTAACCTTTTGGAGCAATTTGGCGGTCTTCTCTTGCGACTGTGGCGATGGTTGAATCGCTCCTTTGGAGGCTTACTCATAGCTGCAATTCTACTCCTCTCATTTTCGTTGCTTGTGTTGCAAATCCCGGCAGTGAAACAGGCTGTCGTGCAACGCCTTGTGAATCAATCTCTTCAAAACACAACAATCCAAGCAACCATTGGGGAAGTGGGTGGTTTTTTCCCCATCCAAATTACCCTTGAAGATGTCGATGCCAGCCTTGAGGCTGTAGGAGCACTCTCCATCAGCCAACTGGATGTTCAACTTCAACCCTTCCCACTACTTTTTGGGCGCACCTCCATTTCTTCCCTTCGCGTTGACTCGCTTGCTACCCAAGTCAATATTCCAACATGGCAAACGTGGTTGGACTCACAACCTGCTTCAAGTCCTGTTTCGGGTTCACTTTCTGTACCAAATCTAGAGTTAATGCATGGCTCGTTTGAGATCACCAATGCTCAGCAATCACGCACCATCAGCGATGTAACCCTACAAGGGAGTATCGAATCAAATCCCATGGTTCAAATCATCTCTCTTGAGTCTTTGCAATTCGTTTTACCTCAGCAATCGGAGAGTCTTTTTGTTGCCTCAGGTCAATGGTATCGGGATGAAGAGCGCACGGAGCTCAACCAAATTGAGATCGAGCACCCACAACTCCAATTTGAGGGTGAGCTTGCCATGGATGCACCTCGCATGACCTCAACTAAAGATATTTGGCAAGGTTTTCTTTCGGGAGAGACTCAAGGAGTTGTTCGATGGAGCCCTTCTACCTTCGATATGGAGCTTTTCCCTTCTATTCAAACACCTTGGGCTAAAGCTTTTTCTTCGTTGACTACGCAAGGGTCGTTGGAAAAAATGGAGGGGCAATGGGTGATCCAAGACCTTCAACTCTACACCCAAGAAAGCTCGTTGTCGGTTTCGGGTCGGTTTCCTGCTCTGTGGTTCGAGACCTCACCATTGAACGCTCCGCAAAGCATCACGACCTCTCCATGGGAGTTGACTATTGAATCAGCTCGTCTCAGTAAACAAGAACTCCAGTCTCAATCTGAGCTGTTGGGCCTTGCCGCCATCTTGGGTGATGTCGCCGTGGCATCTGACATAATGCATCAAAATGGGGCTTTCACTTGGAGTTTGGAGCTGAATGATCCAAACGGGACAAGCACCTATTCCTCATCGGGGACTCTCCAAGGGAGTGAAGAGGGATTGTCTCTCACATCACTGGAAGCAGAATTCGCATTTGATGGGTTCTCCAGAGAGCTCTCCCCCTTGCTTGGCGAGCTCCCCGCCATTCCAGGATTTATACGTGAACAGGATGATCGATTTGGGGTAGAATTAACCGGTCAAGGGACGCTGAAAATAGATTCCACGACGCTGTGGACTCTTCAAAACTCGGAGACTGCATGGTTTCCTACGCCACCTACGCTAGCGACCACCTACCGCGCCACAGATGGCCAAATTGGACGGTTTAGATCGGATCGACTCGACATCTCCGTCTCTTGGTCACCCGATTCACTATCTGGCCATCAGCTAGCCTACACGCTCGGGCTGGAAGGGATTGGCCTCAAAGCCCAATCTAGAGGCACACTTTCTGACCCAACGTGGCACACTTACGATACACCCTCGAGTGCTTCACCTTTCGTTTGGGATCAAACCACGACATTTTCTCAATGGACTGGGTCTGTTTTAGAGCCCCGACGTTTTGCAACATCCACCGATTTGGCGTTCACTCTCTCCAGCACCATAGCCTCTGATTGGCGTGCTCAGGGTCGTGCTGATTTCACATTAAACATGCGTGAGGGTGTCTTTTTTGGAGCCCCCATCGTTCCATTCGACGCCACACTCATAAAAACAGAGGATGCCCTGCTTCTTT
>CEOK01119100.1_pt1 | contig 16201 bp, 15 predicted proteins | sample 427001 | NCBI WGS metagenome assembly CEOK01 (sample SAMEA2591108, study PRJEB7988) | marine metagenome | isolation source: saline water (ENVO:00002010), including | reverse complement strand
TGAGGGGGAGAGTCCCAGCCGGTATTCGTTTGGAAATCGCTACACGAATCAGCTGTTGAGTGCGTCGAATACGTTGACGTTGGACGAGGCGGCGGTTGAGTTAACGGCGGCGGAGGGGTTTGCGGTGAAGGAGTGGTATCAGGCTGATAATGCGCTCTATGCGGTTTTTGACCGGCGGTCGTTGAGTGACTCGACGAATGGGATTGCGGTGATAAAGGGGTCTCAGTTGAAAAAAGTGTTGGATGAGATTGATTTGATGAGCAGTGATGCGGCGGCGCGTATGGTGGATCTGGTTTTTTCGGAATCGGTGGATCCGACGGCGGCTGATGTGAAAGAGGTGTATGGACGGACGGTGGCGGTGCCGCGGGCGATGAGCCATTTTCGCAATGGAGTTTTCCGTTCGTTGAGTGACCGGGCTACGGAGCGGCGTATGCTGGCACCTTTTTCGCAGCGGGCTTCGCAAGCAAAGAGTGGGATGGCACTGGAGGGGCGTGGTGGGTCACTCTGGATGAAGAGTTATAGTGCCAGCGGAAGTTCATCGCAGGAGGGCGAGACGGATGGGTACGATCTGACGGGAGTGGGGGTGATGTTGGGATCGGACTGGATGATGGGTGAGTGGGTTATGGGGGTGGCGGGGGGTGCCTGTAATCAGACGATGGTGATGGATCAGGCGGGGGAGTATGCGGGGGCAGGTAACCATATGAGTGGGTATCTTTCGTATGGGACGGAGGGGTGGTTCTTTGAGAGTAGTTTGTCGGTGGTGTCGGCTTCGATGGAGTATGAATCGGATGGGGTGTTTACGTTTGAGACGGATTATGGTGCTTCGGATATGAGCTTCTATTTGGGAACGGGTTACATGATGCGCAATGAGCGGAGTGCGTGGATTCCGGAGATTGGGTTGCTGGTGAGTTCGTATAGTCAAGATGCGGCGGTAGATACGAGTGTGGATAGTGTGCCGGTTGATATGGAGAGTGTTTCGCTGGCTAGTATGCAGATGCGGCTGGGGCTATTGGGAGTGTTTCGTCGGCCCTTTATTGGACGGGAGTTGTTAACGCAGGTGAAGGCTCGCTGGATGAACCAGATGAGTGTTTCGGAGGATGAGGTTGATTATAAGCTGGCGGGGGGCTCGGATTTGTATCAGTTGCCGCTGTTGACACCTGCAAAGAGTTTATTGGAGTTTGGTCTGTCGGCGCAGTTGCGGATGAACCGTTCGTTTTCTTTGCTGATGGGATTTGATATTGAGAGTGGGGATGGGTATTCAGCTAATCGGTTGAGTGCGGGATTAAGGTATAATTTTTGATGAATGGGTTTGTGCTTTATATTTTTTTGATGATGGTTTCGTTGTCGGCTTTGGCGGATAAGAGAGCGGAGTATCATCTCTATCTTGATGCCGATTTTACAGGGTCACGAGTCTCCTCGATAGCGATTGAGCAGGGGATCCGAACGGCGCTGGATGAGGTGGACTATCAGATTGGGGGCCACAGGGTGTCGCTGATATGTCGGGATCATCGGGGCAATACGCGGCGGAGTCGGGCAAATTTGGAGGAGGCGATTGCGGATCCTAAAACATTGGCGGTTTTTTGCGGCCCGCATTGTACAGATCCTCGGAGGCTCTATTTTGGTGAGAAGTGAAAACAATAAAATTATTGTTAATATAGTCTTTTCAAGACTATAGTTTAAGAGAATGAAAAAACTTTTTATAGTATATTCGGACTGGGCAGTATTAAAAAAAATTGAGGCTACCGTCTCTTCGCAGCCGGAACTCTCCCTTGTGGGCGTTCATGCGGATAGCGATTCGTTGATGAAGGCACTGGAAACATGTCGACCTGACCTGTTGCTACTTGATTTAGATGATCCTGGACAAAATCGATTAGATTGGATGCAGCAAGCAATTATGCGGAATCCGACTCTATTGACGCTGGTCTATGCGAAGGAGGCGGATGATCAATGCGTGTTCGAAGTATTTCAGTCAGGTGCGTATGGATTTTTATTGAAAGAAGATATTCCGGGCATGCTGGTGGAGAGTCTGGATCAGCTGGTGGCCGGCGGCGCCCCGATGAGTGCGGCGGTTGCGCGTAAAGTGATACAAAGTTTCTGGAAGAATAAGTTATACGCAGATGTGGATTATCTCTCTTTTCGTGAGCGGGAAATTTTGGAACTTGTCTCGCGTGGTTTTACCTACATGGAGATCGCAGATGAGGTGGGGATTAGTCCTCATACGGTGCACTCCCATATTAAGAATATATACGGCAAACTTCAGGTGAGCGGCCGGAAGGCGGCGTTGAAAAAAGCGTCCCTCTTGGGTTTGATCAATACCCCGAATATACCCCGCTCAGCAGGTTGACCCAAAATGAATCACGGGGTTTAATTTATTAAAGAGTAGGAATTACATCAGAGTAATTTGGTTAAAAATTAAAAAAGCATAAAAATGAAATTTATTTTCAGCAGGTGCGAACAGTTGCAGAATAGATAAGGAGAAAGAATAATATCATGGCTACGAATCCTATGGGAAAAGGCACAAAGACTATTGGGCTAAATATGAAAAAACCAATGGCAGATGAAATTGAACGCCGGGCAAAATCGATGCAGATATCTACCGGTGCTTATTGCAAAATCATTCTGAAAAAGTGGTTAGAATCAGGTGATAAGCTTGAGTTAATTGAAGATTAAATCTGCGATTTATCTTTATATGAAAAAAGCATGGTCACGCCATGCTTTTTTTATGTAGTTACTAGCTTACTGCAGAAGAGGAGCTTCATTCATTGAAACGAGAACGGTTTATCTTTTTCTATCTACTTTTGATGGTGGCGTTTTTGGTTGTGAGTTCGATTCAGCTCATTCGAGCCCCGTTGGGTGATATGACTTCTGCTGGGCATCAGCAAGCGTTTCTCATCTGGGGGATTTTGGGAGGCTCTTCTCTGATGGGAGCCGTCTATTCGCTGCTACGTGTGTTTGACCGCAAACCAAGGCTCAGATTCGGAGAAGTATTTTATCTTGATGAGCTTCAACCGGAGGCGAAGCCCTCAACAGGAAGAAAAAGTGGAAAAGGCGGGCGGCTGAGACTGGTTCGCAGGAACATGTCGAGACATGTAGATAGGTTGTTACGGCCGGCGATGATGGTCTTCGTCTGGTTTTGCGCAACCCTTTTTGCGACCGCGCTATGGAAGGTATGGAATACACCACGGCCTTGGTCGGGCTTCACGATGATCGAGGTTGCTTTCTTGGCAACAGGCTCTTTATTAGCCGTTGTTGTTGCCTGCGGGTTGGGGTTCGAGAAGCGCTGGGCCGCTATTTTGGGCTGGATCTTCGCTTTTATACAATTGCTTTGGTTCCCGGTTGGGTTACTGAGTGGGATTCTCTATTTCATTTTATTGAAACGGCTCATATTTTCCATCGGTGGTGTTCACATTTTGTATAAGAAGTCGTTTGTCCGGTTGCGTAAGCGGAAAGATAACATGGCTTCAAAGCGGCCGGTTAATAAGCAGTTGCAGGCCAAATTTAAACAGCAGGATGCGGCGTAACCGTGTGAAGAAATTCTTTTCTTATGCCGTATCTATATGACACGCTGTGATGATGGTTGATGAGGAAGCGCTATTAATTATTGCAGGAAGCCGTGAGTATCCTCGCGTGGTTATTGAGGGTGCGCGGGCGTCGGGCGTGCGCCGTATTGAGGTGATCGCCTTTCGCCATGAGACGCGGGCGGCGGGGTTGAAGGGGGCTGATGCTGTTCACTGGCTGGCATTTGGTTCCCTTGCCGAACTCTTGCAGCGAATTGAGGCGAGTGGGATTAAACGCGTGATGATGGTCGGACAGATCGCACCCCGCCATCTGTTTAGTTTACGACTGGATGACGCAGCCAAAGAGTTGCTGAACATGTTGGCCATACGAAACGCGCATACCATTTTTTCGGCCTTGATTCGTGAAATCGAGAGGTGCGGGGTTCAGGTCTTGCCGGCTCATAGTTACATGCACGACTATCTGCCTGCGCCGGGTGCCGTGAGCGCCCGCCCGCCGACGGTAGCGGAAGAGTCCGACATGGGATTGGGAATTCGGTACATTCGGCAGCAAAGCGCGTTTGATGTGGGGCAAACGGTGGTGGTTAGGTCGGGCTACATCGTTGCGGTTGAGGCGATGGAGGGAACGGACCGGACGATTGTGCGTGCAGGTCGTGTGGGGGGGGGGCGTTCGGTGGTGGTCAAAGTGCCGCGACAAGAGCACGATTTTCGGTTTGATATTCCGGTGATTGGTCCGCAGACCATTCAAGTGATGAAGCGCGCAAAAGCTAGCTGTATTGCCATTGAGTCGCAGGCGACGCTTATCTTTAATAGACCCAAAACGGTGGCACTGGCGAACCGGGCGGGCATCGCTATCTATGCTACGGAGTCATTGCGGTGAGCAAAAAGCTGTTTATATCTGCGGGTGAGCTATCGGGGGATCAGCACGCGGCGGATATTATACGAACCCTGCGGGTCGAAGAGCCGCACCTGCATTTTTTCGGGCTGGGCGGAAGTGGAATGCAGGCAGCAGGGGTTAGGTTGATTGAGCATATCGATCGGCTCTCTGTCATGGGATTGGGTGAGGTGCTGCGCCAATTCTCTTTTTTTAAAAAACTGATGAAGCGTACGCTGGCCGAGGTGGATCGGCAGCAGCCTCAGGCGGCGTTATTAATTGATTATCCGGGATTCAACATGCGGCTGGCGAAGGCGTTGAAGCGGCGTGGCGTGAAAGTGTATTACTATATTTCGCCAAAGTTCTGGGCGTGGAACCGTCGGCGTATTCTTGCATTGGCTGCGGCGGTTGATGAGATGTTGGTCATTTTTCCGTTTGAGGTTCCTTTGCTGGAAGAGGCATCGATTCCAGCTCGGTATGTGGGTAATCCGTTGATGGAGCAGATTCAGCGTGTTCAATCGCAGCCTCGTTTATCGATACCGTGGGGAGAAGGCAAGCGTGTGGCGTTATTGCCGGGGAGTCGCTCGCAGGAGATAGATCGGATGTGGCCGTTGATGAGAGAGGCGGCGTTGCGCCTGCAGGCGCAACAGACGGTCTCTTGTTTTGTGGTGGCTGCTAACACCACAATGGCCATGAAGATTCGAGAGCTGGGATTGCCTTCGTCGATTCGGATTGTTGTGGGGCAGGCGTTATCGGTTTTAGAGCAGGCGGATGCTGCGTGGGTGACATCGGGTACGGCAACATTAGAGGCGGCGCTAATTGGAATACCGCACTGTTTGGTCTACCGAACAGGGGTGTTGACCTATGCGTTTGCGCGCACTGTGCTCAACATCAAGTATGTGGGCTTGGTGAATATTTTGGCTGGGCGCGAAATAACGCCGGAGTTGCTGCAACAGCAGGCTACTCCGCCATCGTTGGTCGAGGCACTGGTGCCACTGTTGGAATCGGGTGAGGTGCGGGAGGAGATGCTGGCGGGATTTGATGAGGTACGCCAGCAGCTCGGGTCGCACGTTAGTTCTGATGAGGTGGTCGCGCGCGTGAAGCGTGCTTATTCAGCCGGGTAAAGTTTTTGTTCAAACTCTTTGAGGCGCCGTCCTTCGAGCGGATTCTCATGGCCTTCGAGCATACTGCGCAGTGCGGCGAGTTCGTGATCGGAAAAGCGAGCTCCGTTGACCATGTGGCGTTCGAAGGAGTCGTAGGCAAGTGGGCAGACGGCTTTGACAATCTGTGCCATGGCACGTCCGTACTCTTGGATTTCCCATTGTGCGTGGTGGTCCATACGCAACCGAAGAAAGTGGAACATGTTTTTCAAATCCATCTGCCAATACCATTCGGTGTAGGTGGAGAGCGGTAAGTTAATGCGTGCAAGCTCGCGGGCGATATCGTCATCGATCATCTCTTCATAATTTTTGTAAACGGTTTCTTGATCGCGAGCGAGAAGCTCTACGACTTTCTCGCGGAGTTCGGGCGGAACGTCATCGACGGCGCGGCCCTGTTTGTTGTCTTTGCTTTGAAAGTTGATGTTGTGGGTTTCGGGAACGTAGAACTCGTCTTTGATGACGGAGTAGCGCCCGGAGATTTCGTTTAGCCGCGCGGTGCGGTGGCGAATCCACTGGCGGGCAACAAAGATTGGCATCTTGGCGTGAAACTCAAATACAACATGTTCGAAAGGGGAGGTGTGTTCGTGGCGGAGAAGATAGTCGATGAGGCCGGCATCTTCGCGAAGGGTTTTGGTTCCTTCTCCATATGATACGCGGGCGGTTTGAACGATACGGGAATCGCTACCCATGTAGTCGACGAGGCGGACGAAGCCGTGGTCGAGGACGGTGATCTCTTTGTCTAGAATTGTTTCTGCTTCCGGTACGGTGATATGTGCCATGCTTCTCCTTTTTCGTAAAAAATCTAGTTAACTCTATGCTCTGCGCAGGTGCGTGGCAATGAAATGTGGAGAAATAGAGTTGATTGCGAATGGAGTTTTTGGGTTATGAGGTTGAAACGAGAGGGAATAAGCGTTAGTTAACTCTCTTTTACTCGATCAATAATCAGGAGTTATCAATGAATATTTTACATGTGTGCGCGAATCCAAAACCGACAGAAGAGTCGATCTCGAAGCAGCTGGCATCAGCATTCTTTGGCAAAGTGATTGAATTGAAGCCGGACGTAGAGCTGGTGAATGTGGATTTGTACGATGAGAAACCGCCGTTTTTCAGCTACGATCTCTACAAACGGGCGTGGTATCCGGTGTTCGATGAGACGTATGAGCCGAGTAAAGTGGAAGAGATGTCGTTGAATTATGCCAATGGCCAGGTGGAGAAGTTTAAGGCGGCAGATGTGCTGGTGTTAACGATGCCCATGTGGAACTACAGTGTGCCGGCGATTATGAAGGCGTGGATCGATCAGATTTTGCTACCCGGACATACGTTCTCGATCAGCAAAGAAGAGGGCGTTAAGGGGCTGCACAATATCAAGCGGATTGTGATGTTGGTCTCCTCTGGGGGGGTCTACAAAGAGGATGACGACCGAGACGCGTTGACGCGCCAAATTCGGCATGGATTTGAATTCGTCGGCATTCAAGATATTGATGTGGTCTGGGCAGAAGGTCAAAACCCGCTGTTTTTTGAGAATAGCGAGGAGAACAAAGCCGTGGCACTCGAGGCGGCATCTGAAGTGGCCGAAGAGATCGCTGAGCTGGAATTATAAAGAGAAAGTTGAATCGCACGCATGAGCCGCTTCGTTAAAATTTGTGGTATTACGACGGGTAACGATTTGGACGCGGTGGCGGCCTTGCAGCCGGATGCGGTTGGGTTTATCCAGTGGCCAAAATCTTCGCGGTATGTAGAGCCCGAGAAGGTAGGCGAGTGGGAGACTCCGGAAGGCGTGCGTCGGGTTGGCGTGTTTGTCTGTCCGAATGAGCGAGAGCTGGCGCATGCCATTCAATATGGGCGGTTCGATACGGTTCAGGTGCATCGGATTCCAGAGAACTGGTGGGCGGATCGCGATTTTTTTCAAGGGATTGAGTTTTGGACCGCGATGAAGCCGGAGGAGCTCTATTATGCTGAGAATTATTTCCCGTTTGATCGCTTTGTACTCGATTCGTATCATCCAGATACGGTGGGAGGCACGGGAGAGCTGTGTGACTGGAACAAGTCGGCCCAGTTGGTGAAAGCCTTGAAGCAGCCGATTTTATTGGCCGGTGGACTGACGCCCGAGAATGTCGCGGACGCGCTTGAAACGGTGGCACCAGCGGGGGTGGATGTCAGTTCTGGTGTCGAGGTGGAACCCGGGTTGAAAGATCTGGCGAAGGTGAAGGCGTTCATAGACATCGCACGGAGTTGCTGATGGTTACGCGCGTTGCGCCGAGCATGACGGGGTTTCTGCACCTGGGTCATCTATTGCATCTGGTGTGGGTTTACGCGGTGGCAGCCCGGCGGGGTTTATCGGTTCGCTTGCGCATAGAAGATCACGATATGAGCCGGGCTCGTCCAGCATATGAAGCGGCACTCCTGGCGGATCTGGCGGCGTTTGGTTTTGAGGTCGACGGAGAGCCGCTGAGGCAGCGTGAGCATACGGCTCATTACGAAGCGCAGCTGTCGAAGCTGGCGGAGGCGGGGTGGTTATATGGTTGTGCCTGCTCGCGACGAGAAATCGCGGAGGGACAATCCCGCCAACGGGATGAGTTGTTTTATGAAGGAACCTGTGCGGATAAGCAGTTGCCACTGATCGGACATACGGTTCGGTTCCGGGTGCCGAAGGGTGCCGTGCGATTTGTGGATGAGCGGCTGGGCCTTCAGGAGCAGTCGCCAGCATCGCAGTGCGGAGATTTTGCGCTGCGCGACCGGCATGGTCAGTTCACCTACCAGTTTGCGTGTGTGTGCGATGATATTCGTCAGCGCATCACCCATGTGGTGCGCGGGGAAGATGTGTTGCCGAGCACGGCGCGGCAGCTTCAGTTGTTCGCTGCACTCGGTGGAGCCTCTCCGACGTATCTTCACCATCCGTTGTTGTGTAATACGGCGGGTGAAAAGCTGAGCAAGCGGGAGCGGAGTGAGAGCATTCGGCTGCGGTTGGAGGCGGGCGTCTTGCCCGAGCAGCTACTGGCGGAGGCGTTGGGCGAAACAAAGCCGCTTTCGCTGGCGGATGCGATAGTACGGGTGAGTGAGAGGTGGGATAAGCCGTCGGCTTAATCTTGCAATCTACTTGAATTTCGTCCGAATAGAAGTAAGTGTCTATTTTTTAACGGAGCAATCATGAAAGCAACGCAGCCAGACAGTCAGGGCCATTTTGGTAAATATGGTGGCATGTATGTGCCGGAAACGCTAATGGAACCGCTCAACGAGCTGACGCGGGTTTTCAAACAAGCGAAGCGTGACCCATCCTTCAAAAAAGAGCTGCGGCGCTGCTTGGCAGAATATGTCGGCAGACCGACCCCGTTATGTTTAGCGGAGCGAATGACGGAGGAACTGGGAACGGCTCGTATCTATTTGAAGCGAGAAGATCTCTGCCATACTGGTGCGCACAAAATCAACAATGCGATGGGGCAGATATTGCTGGCCAAGCGCATGGGTAAAAAACGGATTATTGCGGAAACGGGAGCCGGTCAACATGGCGTGGCAACGGCAACCGTATGCGCAATGTTTGGGTTTGAATGCCGCATCTACATGGGCCGTATCGACATGGAGCGCCAGGCGCTGAACGTGTTCCGTATGCGGAGCATGGGCGCGGAAGTGGTGCCGGTGACGGTCGGGCAGGAGACGCTGAAAGAAGCCGTGAACGAAGCGATGCGCGACTGGGTTACGAACGTTCGCACGACGCACTATATTATCGGCTCCGCATTGGGATCGCATCCCTATCCGCTCATGGTGCGCGAGTTTCAGAGCGTGATCGGACGAGAAGCTCGCAAACAGATTTTAAAGCAGGAAGGTCGGTTGCCGACGGCGATCATTGCCTGTGTGGGCGGAGGCAGTAATGCGATTGGCATTTTCCATCCGTTTATCAAAGACGAAGGAACGCGGCTGATTGGGGTGGAAGCTGGCGGGTTCGGGGTGGAAGGCAATATGCATGCGGCGCGGTTTGCGCAAGATCAGGTGGGTATTTTGCAAGGGACCAAAACATATGTCCTACAGGATCCGGACGGACAGATTGCGCTGACGCATTCGATCAGTGCGGGCATGGATTATGCGGCGATCGGCCCCGAACACAGTTTATTGCGGGACCTGGGCCGGGCGGAGTACCCCTTTGTTACGGATGAGGAGGCGGTCCATGGATTTGATAAATTATCGCAGTGGGAAGGAGTCCTGCCAGCGTTGGAAAGTTCCCATGCCGTTTCGTGGATTATTCGCGAGGCGCATACCTTCACGAAAGATGATCTGATCATCATCAATGTTTCGGGACGCGGCGATAAGGATGTGCAGCAGATAGCGGAGTGGAAAGCCGAACAGGGCATGGAACATGGCGCTTAAGAGCATGACAGGTTATGGGGAGGGCCGTGCCTCCTCTTCAGGCACTCGAATCCTCGTGGAGTTAAGTTCGGTCAATCGGAAACAGTTAGACGTTCAAATCACCCTGCCGCGTGGGCTAACGGTTTTTGAAGGCAAGTTGCATGCCCTGATGCGCGACTATTTTTCCCGAGGACGAGTGAGCGGAAGCGTTCGCTTGGAGCGGATGAACGGTTCGAGCAAGCAAGTTCAGGCGGATATCGGATTAGCCCGCTCATATGCCGAAGCGCTACAGGCGATTTCGAAGGCATTAAAATTGGATGCGCCGATTGATCTGGACACAGTGGCGCGTATGCCAGACGTATTGCAACTCGACGCGGCGGCGGCAGTGGATGATGAACTGGAAGCCCTTTTTCTGAAAGCCGTGGAGAAGGCCTTGCGAGCCCTCAAACGCATGCGAGCTGCGGAGGGGAAAGAGCTGGAAGTGGATTTGCGCGGACGACTGGATCAATTAGAAAGCTTGCGGGTCTGCTTGGAGCAGCAGGCACCTCGCCTAGCGGCTACCTATCGGGAGCGGTTGCTCGAGCGCTTATCAGCGCAGGGCTTTGATGCACTGGCGGCGGATGAGCGAATCATTCGGGAGGTAGCGTTCTTTGCGGACCGCTGTGATATTACCGAAGAGCTGACCCGTCTGCAGAGCCACCTGAAACAGATGCGGAGCCGATTACGCAGCCGAGAGCCCGCAGGACGACCGCTTGATTTTCTCTGCCAAGAGCTGTTCCGTGAGATCAATACGATCGGAGCCAAAGCAACGGATTCATCCATCACGCAATCTGTCGTCGCTTTCAAGACCGAGCTCGAGCGCATACGCGAACAAGTTCAGAACGTGGAGTAAGAGAGTGAATTCACCCGAACAGTCGCATCCGGGATTGTTACCCATGCAGCCGAGTCCGGCACGCATAGAGCGACCGTTATTAATTGTGGTATCCGCACCATCAGGCGCGGGCAAGAGCACACTCTGTAACCGTCTCGTGAAAGAGCGCGCATCGGTAGAGTATTCGATTTCGTGTACGACGCGCGCGCCCCGCGGAGCAGAACAAGACGGAGAGCACTACTATTTTCTCTCGGGCAAAGAGTTTCGCCAACGGGTTCGTCGTGGAGAATTTCTAGAGCATGCCAAGGTTCACGGCAATCGATATGGCACGCTGGCCGATACGGTGCAGTTTGCCATGGAGGAAGGGCGACATATTATTTTGGATATAGATGTGCAGGGGGTACGCCAGCTCAGAAGCTCGCTGCAAACAATGGAGGAGCGCAGCCTGATCCGGCGGGGGTTCCTCGACATTTTTATTCAGCCGCCTTCGTTGGAAGTGCTGGAGAATCGATTGCGAAAGCGGGGAACCGACAGCGACGCTGTGATCCGTAAACGGTTAAAAAACGCCGCCAAAGAGATGCAGGCAGCCGAGGCGTATACCCACCGCTTGGTGAACGATCAGTTAGACCCAACCTATGAAAGGTTGTGCCAGATTATAGACGCTTCCGTTTAAACAGATTTCCGATGTCTTCGAGAATCAGCATTAGTGAGGGAATCAGGAGCAGGGTGATGGCGGTGGCAAACAGAATCCCAAACCCGAGTGAGATGGCCATGGGAATGAGGAAACGGGCCTGACGAGAGGTCTCTACAATCATGGGCATCAAGCCGAAGAAGGTGGTGAGGGTGGTGAGGATGATGGGTCGGAAACGCTGAATGCCAGCACTGCGAACGGCTTCGTGAAGGGCGAGGCCGGCGCGGCGGCGCTGGTTGGCAAAGTCGATGAAGACTAATGCGTCGTTAACGACCACTCCTGAGAGGGCAACGACGCCGAAGAGGCTGATGAGACTCAAGCTGTAGTTGAGGAGGAGATGGCCGAGCACTGCACCGACGATTCCGAAGGGAATACTGACCATGATGATGAGCGGCTGGGCATAACTGTTGAAGGGGATGGCGAGCAGGACATAAATGAGTAGCAGGGCAACCATCAGTCCGTTAATGAGCCCGCTGACGCTCTCTCTGCGGTCGGCTTCGCGTCCTTCAAACGAGTAGGAGAGGCCATTGTATTTTTGCAGAATGGGTGGCAGTAGGTCTTCTTGAATGGCGGTGAGAATCTGCGGGGTTTGATCGCGTGGCTCCACATCCCCGGAGACGGAGACAACGCGGCGACCTTCGCGGCGGACAATGGAGGTGTAGGCCCGGCCGCGCTTGGTTTCGGCGACTTCTCGCAGGGGAACTTCAATGCCTGCGGGCGTGCGGATGATTAATTCTTCAAGGCTATATTCGGTGTTCCGTTCCTCTTTGGGGAGGCGGACTTTGATTTTGATTTCGTTTCGCCCGCGCTGCTGACGAATGGCTTCGGCACCGAAATAGGAGTTGCGCACTTGTCGGGCGACATCGCGCGAGGTGAGGCCTAAGCTGCGTCCGGCAGGGAGAATGGAGAAGTCGATCTGTTCTTTGCCGGGCGTGAAGCCGTCATCAATATCGCGCACCATGGAGTAGCCTTCCAGTGCGGTGGCAAGCTCCTGACTCGCCCGTTCAAGTACGTTCATATCTCGGTGCGAGAGATCGACGCTGAAGGCATCTTGATTGCCGCCGGGGCCGCCGCTGTCGGAGCGGAAGCGGATGTTTTTGAGGCCTTTGATGCCTCGGGTTTCGGCTCGCCAGCGTTGTACAAACTCTTCGGTTGAGATGGGGCGTTCGCTGGGGGGAAGCAGTTCATAGCGGATGCGTCCGGCGTGTCCGCCGCTGGGGTTCATGCGACCCCAGACACGACCGCCGATGGTGGAGTGGGCTCCTTTTATGACGGGTATGCCGAACTCTTCTTCAATTTTGAGGACCGCTTGGTGGCCGGCGGCGATAATTTGATCTTGCGCGGCGCGGGTGGATTCTACCGGGGAGCCGTAGGGGAGGCTGTAGGCACAGAGGGCGACATCGGCTTCCACATTGGGAAACATCTCAAAGCCCATTCGCCCGCTTTTGATGTAGCCGAGGGTGACAATCAAAATCATGATGCCTACGAACAGCGTGATGTAGCGAGCGCGTAGAACGCGGTCGAGAAATGGGCCGTATACGTCGCGGGCGAAGCGGGAAAATCCGGCACTGAAGGCGAGTTGAAATTGGTGTAGTTTTCCGGCGCGTTTCTTGTCGCTTTGATGCCCAAGGTGAGCGGGAAGAATGAAGAGGGATTCGATAAGCGAGATCAGAAACGTGGAGCAGACAACGAGCGGGATTACGCGGAAAAATTTGCCCATCACGCCGGGGACGAAATACATCGGCATGAAGGCGACGATGTTGGTGATGATGCTGAAGGTAACGGGGAGCGCGATTTGTCGGGCCCCTTTGATTGCCGCTTGCAGAAAGGGCATCCCTTCTTGGTGGTAGTGGTAGATATTTTCACCGACCACGATGGCATCGTCGACGACGATCCCCAGGGAGATCAGGAAGGCAAACATCGTGATCATGTTGAGGCTCACATCGGCTCCGCTCATGAAGATGAACGTGCCCATGAAGGAGATGGGAATCCCGAGCATGACCCAGAAGGCGAGACGCATTTCGAGGAAGAGGCTGAGGAGAATAAAGACGAGCGTGAGTCCTAGCAGTCCGTTGCGTAGCAGCAGCCCCATCCGACCGCGATAGTCATCGGCTCGGCTGTCCCAGATCGTGAATTCGATGCCTTCGGGCATGGTAAGGCGCAACTCTTCAATGACTTCTTCGACGGACTCTTCAATGGAGATGGGGGTTTCGTCTCCGACGCGAAAGACGGTTAGGGTGACGGCGGGTGTGCTGTTATAAAAACTAAATTTGTCCTGTTCGTCGAACCCGTCGCGGATGGTGGCAATGTCTTCTAGGAGGAGCTGGGTGCCATCGGCCGCTGTTACAATTGGAATGCGGGCGAACTCACGCCCAAGTTCGCGGCGGTCGGTCACCCGCACTAGAATTTCTCCGCCATTGGTGCGCATGCTGCCGCCGGGAAGTTCGACCGAGCTTTGCGAGAGGAGCGAGGCAACTTGCTGAAGCGTCATGCCCAGTTCGCGCAGTTTTTGTTGTGTAATTTCGATGCCGATTTCATACGAGCGGACATTCTCGAGTTCGAGTTGTGTGATGCCGGGATGCTGCAGCAGTCGGTCCCGTATGGTTTCGGTGAGTTCGCGCAGGGTGGTGCGGGGTACATCGGCTGATACAATCAGGTCGAGCACGGGTCGTTTGAGGTTGACGATGCTGATGGTGGGTTCTTCCGCATCTAGGGGAAATGTTCGGATGCGATCGACGGCGTTGCGGATTTCATCTGCGACGCGGCTAACATCGGCTTTTTCGAGTACTTCCGCCCGAACCGTTCCGCTGTTCTCTTGGGCATAGGAGATGACGCGTTTCACGCCGCTGAGTCCACGAATAGACTCTTCGATGGCGAGAACAATTCCTTGTTCGACTTCATCCGGGCTGGCGCCGGGATAGGCAACCGTTACAAACACTTCGTCGAGTTCGGCGTTGGGTAAAAATTCTTGTTGAACGCGGGTGGTGGCGAAGAGGCCGCCCGCGAGCAGGATAATCATTAAAATGTTGGCGGCCACGGGATTGGATGCCATCCATGCAATGGGCCCTTTACGATCTTCAGGCGTCATGAGTGGCTCCTTCCAGTTGGGCCGGTTGCTCTTTTTCTCCGCGGTTGACAGGCTGCCCGGGCACGGGGGCTGCGATGTCTGTCGTGATCAGGAATGAATCGGCGGGGAGTCCGCGCACGAGGATGGAGTCACTTTCGCGAAAGAGTACCTCGACGGGTTGGAGGTCTAGTTTTCCGTCCGTATCGAGCCAGACCACATTGCCTTCCCGCAGGGCGCGGCGCGGGATGCGTGTTACATTCTCGAGGGTGCTACCCTCAACGATGGTTTCGACATATTCGCCGAGAAGTAGTGGTTTCTCAATTGGAGTTTCCGCCCCCCAGGGGTCGTTCACGGCGATGAGAATGCGAACCATGCGCCCGCGGGTTTCCAGCGAGCCGGTGAGTTGGATGACGGTTCCCTGATAGGTGCCTCCCGAGGCAGAGTGGACTGTCGCGCGACTGCCGGGGAAAGAGATCCATTTAAGGCGGTCCATCGGAATCGAGGCTTCGATGTGGTAGACATCGGTTCCGGCGAGGCGGGCGAGTAGGGTTTGCGGGTTGGCTTGGGTTCCGACGCTGGTGTATCGCGATCGAACTAGTGCGTTGAAGGGGGCTGTTAAGGTGGTGCGTCCGAGATCCAGTTCGGCGCGGCGCACTCTGGCTTTTGCGGAAGCGAGCGCGGCTTTGCTGGCTTTCAGATGGGGAATCCGTAGCGCGAGCGCGCGTTCCTGTTCGGTGGCATCGTCGGCTTTGAGCAGTGCCCATTCGCGTTTGGCAATGTCTTGGCGCCCCAGTTCCATTTCATATTCGAATTGCGCTTGAGCGAGTCCGGCGTTGGCGTTCTCGATGGCGAGGGTGTAGTTGTTGGTGTCGAGTTGAACTAGTACCTCCCCTTTTTTCACACGACCGCCAGCGATGAATTGATCGGAGGTCCATAGGATTTTACCGTTCACGGGCGTACGCAGTTCAATCTCTTGCGCGGGAATAACGGTTCCGGCCACTTCAATTTTGACGGTTTCGTTTTGGATGCGGGTTTGCAGGGTTTCAACGAGTAGGGTTTGGCGCGGCGGGCGCTTGCGTTCGGCTTCGGGGGCGGTGGCAATGAGGATGCGAGCGGCTAGTAAGGCAATGAGAACCAGTAGAGCGCAGATGATGAGGGTTGTGAATTTTTTCATGGGGATTCTCCTGAGTCGACTAGCTCGGCTGTCCAGTTGCCACCGAGCGCTCTGTAGAGCGCAATTCGGTATGCGATTTGGTCGGCATGAGCCGAAATTTGAGCGCGTTCTAACTGTTGTAAGGTGTTGAGCTGAAAAAGAACCGTGGTGTAATCGACGGCGCCGTTGCGGTAGCGGCTGACCGCTTCGTCGTAGGCCTGCTGTGCGGCATCGAGGCGGACGGTAACCGCTTTGGCATAGGTGGCTTGTGTGTGCTCGAGGTTGAGCGCCTGCTCGACTTCTTGCACGGCGTTGATGAGCGTTTCGCGGTAGGCCGCGAAGCGTTCACGGAGGACGGCTTCGTTTTGTCGGATGGTGGCGCGGCTGGCACCGGCATTAAAGAGGGGAGAGGTGAGACTGCCAGCGAGGGTGCTGAACCAGTCGTCGAAGAGTGCTTCGGCGGTGGGTTTGTTCGATTCGATGCGACCGGTGAGCCGTATGGCGGGAAAGCGTTCGGCGCGGGCGGCGGCAA
>CEOK01174222.1_pt1 | contig 16217 bp, 13 predicted proteins | sample 427001 | NCBI WGS metagenome assembly CEOK01 (sample SAMEA2591108, study PRJEB7988) | marine metagenome | isolation source: saline water (ENVO:00002010), including | reverse complement strand
CAGCTGGATTATTAGATGCCTTTGCAGATGCTTCTGCCAAAATCAAGTACATTTCCGCTACACGCATGTAGACTAGGTCTTGAGATAGGTTACCTTTCCAACCATTAAACTTGGTGATGGAAACAGCTAAATCGTTTACCAATTCGCACCCATTGGCTGTAGCACCAACAGTTTGCTCACTGATGCAGTCGCCATGCCATCCAGCAACTCGCCAGTCTCCAGCTTCATATTTGTTGATCAATTCATTGGTCGGAACTTGTGCTACCCATTGATCGGATGTGTATGAAACAGGGCCACTGTTTGTATTTGAACCAGCAATGGGTTCAGTATCTTTATTAACCACCATTTCAAAGAGTGCTTCTGGATTTGGTCCACGGAACATTGTAGCCACACCTTCCTCAGTTGTGACTAGAGTTCGGCCGCTTTTTGAAATTGCAGCTTCAGCAGCACTTATCGCTTGAGAATACTCACCCGCATAGAGGTGAACCCTAGCGGCAATACCTTCAACGAATGCTTCGGTTACGTAGCCATTATCGCTGTTTACTCCAGAAAGAAGAGATTTGGCTTGTGCGAGATCACTTTTTATAGCAGCATAGACTTCAGCGATGGTGTTACGAGGTAATGGGGTAGCCTGTGCAAGATCAAGTGTAGCTTCTTCTCTCAAGATTATACTAAGATTCCAAGAAGATGCTGCAGCTGTTCCAGGCTCATAACCGTAGGTAGTTGCCATACGGTGATTCGCAAAAGCTCTCGCAGCATACGCTTCACCACGATAACGATCCATTGTGGCTTGATCTATAACACCATCAGCAATACCATTAATAAGGAGATTTGCTTCTTGTATTACTTCGTATCCACTAAATGAACCGATGTGAACTGTTCCACTCGTTCCAAAAGCTTCATTCAAACCCTGGAATCGTGAGGAACCAGGGCGATTGGATGTAAGGTCTGCGAGAGCTGCAGGACCTATAAAGTACTCTGTTGTAAAATCGAAACTCCCTCTTTTTTTCGAATACATCGATGTGCGGATGGCTTCTACTGCATCGGCTGATGTCAAGGCTGTTTCAAAAGAGACTGACGTTGAAGGTTCCACATCCTCAAGTACTTCCGTACATGAAGCAAGGAATCCAACTGATAGAAATGCTATGAATAGTTTTTTCATGTGACGCTCACTGTGTTTAGTTAATACGTTCATACTTAAAATTGTATGCGAATACCACCGTAAAATGACTTCTCGGTTGGGTATGACGCGTAGATTTGGTTGCCAAAAATATCAGTAGTACTTCCCGCTACTTCAGGGTCGAACCATGGCCACGCCGTCCATGTGAATAAGTTCACTCCTGCAGCATAGACAGACATACCACGTACACCAATTACATCAGTAATTGACGTTGGGATATCGTACGTCACATTAAGATTTTTCAATCGGATGTAACTTGTGTTGTATATACCTTGCGTACTTTCTGTTACCCTGTAGTTCTCGGTTTCTTGGAAAACTGCCCCACCAGTCATGGCTCGTGGATAGTACGTCATGTCGCCTGGTGACTTCCAACGATCCAATACTTCAGTATTCAAGTTCATTAAGAAGTCAGGTGTTCTGGTGAAATAGAAATCTGTACCCGCATGAGCCCATTGACCGAAAGAAAATTGGAAAAATGCATCAACACTTAACCCTTTATACGACACCGTTGATCCAAAACCACCCACGAACTCAGCATGACCATCCTTGTAATCAATAGCGTCTTCAGACGATTCAGGCTGGTATGTAATGTTGCCATTTATATCATACCACATTGGACGTCCATCAGCTGGATTAACCCCTGCCCAAACTGGGACTTGAATTAAGCCCATAGGCTCACCGATTTGTAGTGAGGAAAATTGCGATCCTTCAGAGATGGGTTCCCCATCAGGTAACTCCAATATTTCATTTGCGCTTAAAGCAAAATTAAACCTTGTAGACCAAGCAAAGTCACTAGTAGCGACGTTAATGGAGTTAAATTCTGCTTCAAATCCACGGTTTTCAACTTTTCCAATGTTTTCTGTAACACTTCCAAACCCACTATCCAAAGGAAGCGGTCGCGCAAACAACAGATCAGAATTTTGCTTTTTGTAGACATCGAAAGTACCGAAGATGCGTCCGTTCAGTAATTCGTAGTCGAGTCCAACATTAATCTCGGAAGCTTGCTCCCAACCAAGAAGCCCGTTTGCAAGCTGGTTTGGTGTTATACCTGAAACACCTCTGTACGAGCCAGCCACGGAGAACAATCCTCTTGAGGCGTAATTACCGATAGCTGAGTTTCCGGTAATACCGTAACCGACACGAACTTTAAGATCATCAACGAATTCAACATTAAAGAAATCTTCCTCTGCAATCCTCCATGCACCGGAAATGGATGGGAAGAATCCCCAACGATTATCAGCACCAAATCGTGAGGAACCGTCATATCGTCCTGTGAAGGTTATGAAATATTTCTCGTCATAGTTGTATTTCGCATTGAAGAAATACCCACCTGCACGAAACTCATTGTTGATACCAAAAGCACTTACAGGTTCAGCGGTTGCACTTAGGACGGTGAAGAAATTTCCAGTTAAACCATCACCACGTGTACCATAGGATTGAGAATAATCGCGGCGGTACCCAACACCAATAAGTCCTGAGACATTGTGAACTTCATCAAAAGTCTGCTGTGCATTAACCACTAGATTCGTGTTGAGGTTGTACACATTTCTGTTGACATAAGATATGTATCCACCTTGCGTGGGAGCAGCGATTGGAGAGCGGTATTGTTCGTCTTGGGTGTTTCTGTAATCTACACCCACAAGACCTGTAACACTCATCCAATCAAATGGGTTGTAATTAAGACTAACGCGTCCAGTTAGAAAGCCGACAGTAACATTACGATCAACCTCATCCCTAACCACCGCTGGATTGAAAGGTAAACCAAAACGTGTGTCTGTATTGTAGGATCCATCAGCGTTAAGTGGATAGCTCATTGGAGCTTCAAACATTGCCTGGGATGGTGGGCAGTTAATAAAGTTACCATCCTGACAGACTCCGAATTGAGTAGATTGAGCAACGTTTAGAGCAATCGATGCATTTACCTTTTCACCAATTTGTTGATCCACGTTTGTACGAAGGCTCAATCTAGTAAAGTCAGATCCAAAAGCAGTTCCCTCTGTATCTTCGTACCCAGTTGAGATATAAAATACAGTCCCTGCATTTCCACCGCTCATTGAGAGATTGTACTTCTGAGTAATACCTTCAGTAAAGATGAAATCTTGCCAGTTTGTATTGGCGAGCTGAGTACCGTCAGAATTTGGATCTGCTCCAAAAAAGCTTAGAAAGAAATTCTGGTATGCTTCTATGTCACCTGAAAGATCCGCAGTTCTTACATCTCTGACACCACGATTGAATGCACGGGCTTCTGCCATGTATTGGACATATTCATCTGAAGTAATGTAGTCAACGTCATTGCCAATATTTCTTACACCACGCTCAATATTGGCATCAATCTGAACAGATCCAGCACGACCTTTCTTTGTCGTGATAAGCACTACACCATTAGCCGCCACTGCCCCATAGATTGCAGCTGCTGCTGCATCTTTTAATATTTCAATAGACTCAATATCATTCGGATTTATGGAGTTCAATGGAGTTGTTGATGTATTACTAGATTGCTGCGCAAATGATATCTGTACACCATCCACAATATAAAGTGGTTGACTAGGTGCATTAATTGACCCATTTCCACGAATATTGACCTTAAACGCACCTCCAGGATTACCTGAAGTAGTAGTGACTGTTACTCCAGCAGCTCTACCCTGAAGAAGTGCTTCTGTACTTTGGAGTGAGACGCCCTCTATGTCTTGAGTTCGGACAGATGAGATCGCACCTGTTATCTCGCGCTTTGGGGTACTGCCAAAACCAGTTACAACTACATCTTCAAGCGAAGTTTGGTCAGGTTGCAATGTTACATCAATCACCTCAAGAGAAGCATCCACGGTTAAAGTTTGATCGTACGTAACGTATCCAATAGAACTTATGCGAAGTGTGTATTCGCCATATGGAACATCATTAATAGTATAGTTACCGTCAAAGTCTGTCGCGTCACCTTTGAGAAGCTCTACGATAAAGACGTTGGCTTGAGGGACTCCAGCCCCGGATTCTACATCTGTAACTGTACCTCTGATGGTGGATGATTGACCTACTGCAAATCCAGTAAGCACAAACATGGCACAAGTTAATAAAGTAAATTTTTTCATTTGATAGAGAGTTTGGTTGTTTCTTTGTGAGACTGATGCAGTTATCTAATAATGCATCATTCCTGATATTAAGTTATTGTAATCAATTGTCAAAACAATAATTCTCAATTCTAGACGTTATAAGAGGCTAGTGTTTAATATATTACTCCTGGAAGGCATAACAAAACGCTTTTTAGTCAACAATATTTTTTCATTCACTAAGGAGAATTGGATAGCATGTTAACTAATTATTGGATCGCATGTTAACTAATTATTATTGGGGGATGCAAAATATTTGTGACAAAAAAACCCCTATTTAGACGCTATAAACGAAAGGTTTGCACCGTGTAGCTCAAAACTGTTTGCCCATTATGGCTTGCAGGCCGAAAAGCCCATTCTGATAAGGCTGCATCAATCTTGTCCTGTAATTGTTTGATAATAATAGCCTTATCCACTACATATGGAAGGGATTCAGAAAGGATTTCTGAGTGACGCACTTCACCACGAAGCCCAATGAGCATACGAACTTGCACCCTCTCCCCACGCCAAATATCTGGGAGTCCCATGGCGTCAAATGTAGGCTCTACAATCGTTAGAACTCTAATGGGTGTATCCGGTCGAAGCACGACTCGCCCCTGAAAGTCTGTTGGAGCTACATTTATCCCCTGCAAATCAACCGTCATACTCTCTTCGAGGTCAACTTCATCTATTTGGAATAACACGCTAGGCTTAGCCGGCGCATTGGGCACCACGGACTGCTGAGAAACAATGGGAATGGGCAGGTCCTCAAACACGACTGTAATCGACTCATCGATCCCCTTTTCTTGGCTGAAACTGGGATCTGTATTATAGAGAGGAGAATGGATTAGCACGAGCGTCACCAATAATATGGCGCTCAAGGAGCCTAATAGACGTGGCCAATAGACACGACGCTGGTGATTTGTGCGGTTAGCAGTCCACACTAGATTCTTTTGAGGCGAGGCTTTGTTTGCTTTTACGTGCGCTCATTTGTGGCCGCTCTTTGATTCGTTGATAGACTCTTGGAAGGATTTCAAGCTTTTGGCTCAGGGTTAAGTGCGCCCGATGAGAAAACACATCATACTCGTTCTGCTCAATTTTATCCAAGATGCGGCTATAGTTTTCTAATGCAAGGCAAACCGGAAGACGACTATCGGCTCTTAGCATAGAAATGCCCTTTTTAGCGCTGTCGTAATAGGAACGCGCCCGATTAATCTGAAATTGCATTAACGCCTGGAATTCTGGTGAACGCTGGTGAGCAAATAGTGCCTCTTCTGTCACCCCAAATTGCTCCAGCTCATCCGCAGGAAGATAAATTCGGCCTTTTTCTAGATCCTCCCCAACGTCTCGCAAAATGTTGGTGAGCTGCATAGCAATTCCTAGGTCGACTGCATGCGTTAATGCCTCAGGTGAATCGTAGCCAAACACCTCTGAGGTCATGAGCCCAACTACAGATGCTACTTTGTAGGAGTAATCATACATCTCCTGAAAGGTTTGAATTCGATCGATCGTCAAATCTTGTCCGACCCCTTTCATGAGTAGTAATGGGTAATCCTTCGCAATCTTAAACCGTTGCAAGGTGTCAGCAAAAGCTTTGAGAATAGGATGATCGGACGCTCCTGTTTGATAGGCCTGATGGAGATCCTGCTCAAAGGCCTCTAATTTTGGCTCAAGAGAATGAAGCTCAAGGGTGGATTGATCCGCACAATCCTCGGCTTCGTCTACCAGGTCATCTACGTAACGGCACAAGGCATAAATAGCAAAAATGCTTCTTTGCTTGTGATTGGGAAGGAATCGGGTGGATAAATAGAACGTCTTCGCATGCTCGCGAGTAATGGCACGACAGAGCCTGTAGGATTCTTGCAGGTCCGGGTCATCAACCTCAGAAATAACTGCTCGATGAATCGAGGTCATTTCATACAGAGGACGCATTATCTCGTATGGAAGACGGAGTAAATTAGTCACGCTAGTATATCTTTATGCATTACCAACGTACACATTCTTAAAGAATGTTCCAGGAATGAATCATTTTTAGTGTTGATTGCGTAATTTTCCATCATGGCGACTCAACCCCGATCAAAGAAAACAACCATTTACGCCGTTGCAAAAGAAGCAGGCGTTGCGATATCGACTGTCTCTCGTGTGATGAATGGATCGGATAATGTCTCTGAGAGGACTCGCGAGCGAGTGGAACGAGCCATTGAGGATTTAAATTTTCGTCCCCAAACAAGCGCAAGGCGTTTAGCAAGCCAGCAACCTCAAATGATTGCGGTTGCGGTACCTTCATTTACGACTCCGTTCTACAACGAGATTTTAAAAGGGATCAAAAACGAAATGTCCAATTATGAATTGGACATCATGCTCTACAATACGGGATCAAAAGACCCAGAATCTGCCGGGGAAAATTTCTTTGATCGAGGGACAGCCGATGCGGTACTGATGATCTCGATTCCCCTCTCAGATGCCCTACATGCACAAGTTACAAGCTCTGGAATTCCAACCGTTTTGGTGGGTACCAAACACCCCGATTATTCCTACTTCTATCTTGATAATTACCGCGGTGGACGGCTGGCTGCAAGGCATTTCGCTGAGCGTGGGTACACTCGTCCTGGAATGATTGTGCCCAAAACCCCCTCAAGAGCGGCAGAGGAGCGCATGAGAGGATTTATTGATGAAATTCACGAAGCAAATCTTTCCATCACACCGTCCTACATCGTCAGTGGTCTAAGCACAAAGCATGCTGGATTCACAGAAGAGAATGGCTACGAAGCCGCTGAGAAAATCATCGGACTCATGACGGGTGGTGATCCAGGCCCTGATGGTGTATTTTGTACAAGCGATACTCAGGCTTTGGGAGCCATTCATGCCTTTCGACGTGCTGGGGTGGATATTCCCGGAGAAATTGGACTCATAGGCTACGATAATCTCAAGCTTACCAAATATTTGGATCTCACTACGATAGATCAACACATGGTCTCCATTGGAGAACAAGCGACCCGTCAGCTCATGAAAGAGCTCAGTGAGCCCAACGTGGAGAAGGTACAAGTTGTGGAAGAACCGGAAGTGATTGAGCGTTCGTCGACACGATACCAATAAATGTGAAGGTTGATGGCTCATTCCTCCCCTATCCTAACAGCAACATCTTTGAAAACAGCAGACCCCTCGGTACGTATCACGTCCGTTGCGGGCTGGCCAGCTCCCTATCATGGGAAAGTTCGGGATGTCTACACACTGAATGAGAAAACGCTGGCCATTGTGGTCACGGACCGAATTTCGGCGTTTGATCATATAATGATTCAGCCTATTCCATACAAAGGACAAATCCTTAACCGATTGGCTGCCTTTGGGTTTGAACAAGTGAAGGACCTAATTCCTACGTTTGTTGAATCGGTACCCCATGCCAACGTAATGATTGGGAAACGGTGCGACCCCATACCTATTGAAGTGGTCATGCGTGGCACATTAACCGGTCATGCATGGAGGGTGTATCGTGATGGAGGTCGTGAATTGTGTGGTGTGACGCTGCCAGAAGGAATGCAAGAACATCAACGGTTTGAAAGTCCCATTTTGACACCCGCGACCAAGGCGGTGGAAGGGCATGATGAGGATATTTCTGAGGCGGAGATCTTAACTCAAGGCATTGTAGACCCAACCCTGTGGGAAAATATTCGTGAGACGGCCTTTCGTTTGTTTACTCGCGGTCAAGAGGTTGCAGCCAAACAGGGCTTACTGTTGGCAGATACCAAGTATGAATTTGGGCTTTTTGAGGGGGAATTAACGCTCATTGATGAGATTCATACAACCGATTCTTCTAGGTTTTTCTATCTCGATGGATATGAAACAAGACAGGCTAATGGGGATGGGCAAACGCAGCTATCGAAGGAATTTCTTAGGGAATGGCTTATGGAGCATGGGTTCCAGGGCCTTGAAGGACAATCGTTACCTGATTTACCTGATGAGTTTCGTATGCATGTTTTTGAACGCTACGCGGAGGTGTTTGAACGTATGACTGGCATGAGTTTTGAGCCTGAGTCCACCGAAGGTCTTAATGAACGGCTTGCAGAACTCTTTTCTGAGGTTGTGTAGGGATGGCAGTTTCGCAGGTTGCGATGGTGATATGCACGAGCACTAAAACGGTGCTACTGGGCCGCCGGAAGGCATAATAGTCAACTCATCCACGGATGTTTGTGGAGACAGGCAAGCTATTGTGTGAATCGTTTGGGCCACATCCCATGGATTGATCAACTTGGCTGGATCCATATCAGAGGATGCCCATGAGGTTGAGTAGGTTTGGCCTAAATGAATCGACGTTACTGGGATGGGTTCTTGTCGCAATTCTTCTCTCAAGGATCGCAAGTATCCTAGCAATGCGTGTTTGGACGATGCATAAGCCCCGCTATCACCTAGACCCACAGTGGCCGCAATTGAGTCTATCGCAATGATGCGATTTTGTTGATGTGTTTTTAGACTTGGCAAAAAAGATTTGACTAGGTTAACACATGTGAAGAGGTTCACGTCAAACTGCTGCTGATATTCCTCTCTTGTGGTATTTTCAAGCGTCTTGAAGAGAAAACTTCCCACGACAGACACAAGAATCGAGGGTGATGCAAACGGCTCGGAAAACGTTGTCGGTTGAATTGGATCTACAGCGAGATCATGAGACAAAATTTCAATACGCGATTGCGCATCCGGCTCACACAACGCTCGAGTCTCTTCCAACTTGTCTTGATTGCGAGCGACCAAAAGCAACGAGGCATCACTACGAGAAAACCACTGAGCGATCACCCGCCCTATCCCTTGGCTTGCGCCACTTATGACGATTGTTTTTCCCGCCAGAGTGCCTGCGATCTCGGGCCTAAAGGATGAATATGAGTCAGGGAACGTCAAGATACTTATGGGTTTGGAGGCTAATATTCCAATGTGGGTGTTCTTTGACATAATTCACAATCCAACCCATAGCCTGTGGAGTTTGCCATTCAGGCTGGAGATAGAGTTGGGTCGATTCTGGGCACATGGCGGCATGTTGTTCTGCCCATTGAAAGTCTTTTTGATTCACCACAACGACCTTGAGTTCTGCGACTCTTGGGTACACGTCCGGCACTGGGTGTTTGAACTTCTTGGGGGACAAGGTTACCCAGTCGAATGTACCTGAAAACGGCGAAGAGCCGCTGGTTTCGATGTGTAGGGAGATATTACATGCTTGTAATGCATCTGTAAGCGGATCTAAGTCATGCAGAAGTGGCTCGCCACCAGTAATCACTACCATCTTGGCTCCCGACTCCACAACGGCGTCCACTAAGGTCTGGATGGACAAGATTGGATGACCCTCTTCTTGCCAACTCTCTTTGACATCACACCAAGAGCAACCCACATCACAACCAGCCAGACGTATAAAATAAGCTGCTCTTCCTGTGTGAGCACCCTCACCTTGAATGGTGTAGAAGTGCTCCATCACTGGATAGGTCCGAGATAGATTACTCATCGGAATATTCAACCCAACTTGTGGGGGTTTCCCAAACGGTGACGGTGAGCTGAATGGATGACGGAATACGCTCCATGGTGCGCTTATGAATGAGCTCTGCAAGTCTCTCAGCTGTGGTGGCAGTTTCCATCACATCATTAAGCAGCCCGTGATCGAATCCCCCTTTTTCTGTGTCTGTAGCAGGCCACTTCAATTCTTTAAAATCACACACCATATCGGCTGTGGGGAGGTATTTGGAGGGATGCAAGACAGTACTCTTTGCAGACATTTGAACTTTGTAGGTATGGCCATGCATGTTGGCACATTTTCCATCGTATCCCTCAATGTAATGAGCGGCATCAAATGTAAAGACTGTATGTAGGGTCCAGGTCGGCATGGGCTGTAAAATTTAGTACGCTGAAAGGTACGTTGTATTATTCACAGAATGAATAGCTAGGGGTTGATTAGCTAAAGCGCCATGAGGTCGTATTTAATCGATCTTGGCGCTAACCCTCTCGAAAGTCATCCCAATAATGATTAGTTAGATCCACTTGATCTTCCTCTGTGAATGTTACCCCCTCCTGCTGCAGTCGCTCAATCATTGTATCGCCAGGAAAAAATCGACGCCCGGTACATTGCCCAAAACGGTTCACCACTCGATGCGCTGGCACTGATAAATCTGTGTAGAGTGAGTTTGGTGGCTGAGTAAGGAGCTTATTGAGCGCATATCCAACAAGGCGAGCTTTGGATGCCGCACCAATCCGACTAGCAACCGCGCCATACGTTGTTACATACCCACTAGGGACTTGTTTCACAAGGCGATAGATTCGATCGTAGGTGTCTAATGTAACTGGCATGATATTGGTGCAATTGATAAAACCTCAACGCTCATCATGAAGCATTTTTAGCAACGCTTGAGCTTGATCATGTTTACCCTCAAAATGTCCAGTTTTAAGGAGCTGATTCAATAGATAAATTGACTCCTCAATGTACCGCTGCTTTGCAGTTGAGTGTGAGCCCAGGACATCCATATTACGCCGAATGGTCTGGCGATCTAGTCTAGCCACAGGTCCTGATATGGCGGCTAGACCTTGGTGAAGAGCAACTTTGACCGTTTGCGAAGCGAGTGGTTCGAGTAAAGTTGGTGAAAGTCCAGCGTCTTGTAAAAACCTCGAGGCCAATGAAAGGTTGGGAAACAAACAGTTGGAAGCTAGAACAGCCGCCGCATGGATTTGTTGCTTTTGAGTACGGGTTACTTTAAGCGGTTGTGCATCAAGAATATCCTGGCAAAAGTGTGCAAGCTTTGAGAGAAGTAATGTGTCCCCTTCTAGCGTGATGTTGATAGAGGCAAAGGGGTTGACCTGCTCAAGGGATTTTTGTGATTGCCCCTTTTCATTAACCGATTTATGGAACGTTTGAATGGGGTGCATGGATGCCGTGAGAACTCCTTGACCCTGAAAATGTTGGAAATCTTCGCTTGAACGACCCCCTGAGGTATGAACTATGGCGTCCATCACCGATGAAATGGGCTCCTGTCTGATAGATTGCCAAGTGCTTTGGATCCTGTCCACGGTTGGAATTACCACATCATCAGGGACTGTGAGTATAACCCAGTGCTGATGGGGCTTGTGATCCGTAAGTGCGTTAAACCAGGACTCCATTGAATGTTCCGTCGGCGATGCCTGGGGCAGCGATCTATGCGACTGCGATGCCTGACTCTGTTGTTCCTGGCTTCGCAATCGCTGCAGCGGCAATCCCTGCATTCGCACAAAACACACCTCGATTCCTTTCGCTGTGCACTGATCAGCCAGTGCTGTCCCTACAGCCCCTTTCCCGATGATTGATATCGTTGGTTGATCTTGTGTTTTCATGGATGTGTGAGTCGAACTCATTCTAGAGTTTGAAAATGCATATTTTGTGGGTTAATCGCTCAGGTTTACCTTAAATATTTCTATGGATTCGTCGTCCAATCAACCAAAAGAATCATCACAATCACCCTCTCAAGAAGGGTCTAGTCAGCAGGAACTTCGTGCCATTCGTATCGACAAAGTATCCCAGCTGCGAGAGCATGGAGTGAATCCATACCCGACATCGTTTGACGTAACTCATCACACCCAAGCCATTCATGAGGCGGGCGATTCGATGATTGCAGAGCCTGTAGAAGAGGGTCAAAGAGTACGCATTGCAGGACGCGTAATGACGCGGCGCATTATGGGTAAGGCGGCTTTTTTCAATCTTCAGGATGCCACAGGCGTCCTTCAAGTCTATATCCGACGTGATGACCTCCCCGAGGGGCAATTTAATGAGGTATTTAAAAAACTTACCGATATCGGTGATATCGTTGGGATCGAAGGGTTTGTCTTTCGGACGAAAATGGGTGAACTCACTGTCCATGCACTTCACTTTGAGATGCTATCCAAGGCTGTTCGCACGATTCCCATTGCCAAAGAAGTCGAGCAAGAGGATGGCCAAAAAGTGGTGTATGATGCCTTTAGCGACAAAGAACTACGCTACAGACAACGCTATGTCGATTTAATCGTGAATCCTGACGTCCGAGAGGTATTCCGCAAGCGTACCCAGATGGTCCAAGTGATGCGGGAATTCATGAATCAACGAGAGTATCTAGAGGTCGAGACGCCAATTTTGCAACCTGTGTATGGAGGTGCCTCTGCTCGTCCTTTTGTGACCCATCACAACACGCTCAATATGGATTTATATTTGCGTATTGCCAATGAGTTGTACCTCAAGCGGTTAATAGTGGGTGGATTTGATGGTGTGTATGAATTTTCGAAGGATTTTCGCAACGAAGGGCTGAGCAGATTTCATAATCCTGAGTTCACGCAGGTGGAGTTGTACGTTGCGTACAAAGATTACAACTGGATGATGGAGTTTACCGAAGAGATGATTGAAGCGGTGGCGATTGCGCTGCAAGGCTCACCGAAGGTGCAAACCAAAGCAGGAGTGATCGATTTTACACGCCCTTGGACTCGCATTCCCATGCTCTCTGCGATTGCTGAGGCTGTAGGTCAGGATGTCTCCACAATGGATGATGCCGCGCTGGCCGCACTTGCCAAGTCTAAAGGGGTCTCCGTTGAAGCGGACGACAGTCGAGCGACTGTGTTGGATGAATTGTTTGGTGAGCTTATCGAGCCGGGCCTTATTCAACCCACATTCATTACCGATTACCCTGTCGAGATGAGTCCATTGGCCAAGCGTCATCCCGATAATCCTGCCCTAGTCGAACGCTTTGAGGCGATTTGTAATGGCAAAGAGATCGCTAATGCTTTTTCTGAGCTCAACGATCCACTCGATCAGCGTGAACGATTTGAAGAACAAGTGCGCCAACGTGCGGCTGGCAACGAGGAAGCGATGCAAATTGATGAAGACTTTTTGAGAGCGCTTGAGTATGGCATGCCCCCTACGGCAGGTCTTGGGGTGGGTATTGATCGACTTGCGATGATTATGACCGATTCAGAGTCGATTCGCGATGTGCTGTTTTTCCCTCAAATGAGGCCTGAGTAGTCATGACGCAGCGCAAACCATCGAATGTTTGGGCGCTGTACACGTTTTTATCCTCTCGGTTGAATCAGGGACGTGGGTTTGGGTCCTTTGTCAAAGGGACAGCTGTTTTGGGCATCCTGGTGGGGGCTACTGCGCTATGGATTACCTTATCTGTGGTGCGAGGGTTTTCGACCGTGATATCGGAAAAAACCGTTGAATTTGCTCCAGAGCTGACGATTTCATTAGCCAGTGGAGAGATGTTTACCCGATCAGACACCCTTCGTGAACGTGTTAAGGGGGTCCTAGAAGCACAATGGACTGGCACACGTTCTCAAGATCCACGTCGTGCTGACCTCTCACCCAACCTGTCGTTAATGCTCGACGATCAGGTAATGATTCAGCATAATGGACAAGTCACTGGGGGATTGTTGCGAGGGGTTCAATGGGGGCAATTTGAACCGTTAATCCCTTTTATTGAAAATGATGTTTGTGGTGAGGCACCGTGGGAGCAAACAGAACAAATGCCACAACAACGCTCAGGAACTACCTCTCAGCAACGAACCATTCCTGTATGGCTCGGCCAAGGCTTAGCACAAGAATTGGGCATCACCACGGGTCAGTCAGGTCGTCTTTTGCGGCTTGATATGGAGTCTATTGGCCAAGATTTACCCACCATTGGGGTATTTCGGCTCTGTGGAGAGTTATCCACTGGAATTGCACCCCTGGATGACGGATTGATACTAGCGCCGCTGGCAGCGACCCAATCGTTTTTGGAGGTCTCGGCACTCACAGGGACAGGCCTTGCCTTAAATATGGATCATGCCTCGTCAGAAGAGCTTTCAATGCTGCAAGATGCCATTCTTGACGCTCTGCCCTACACTTTTGTGGTGGAGAGTGTCTATCAACGGTGGAGGTCGTTGTTTGCATGGATTGAACTTCAGGAGCAAACCATTCCCTTGGTCATTACATTTTTGGTCCTCATTGCCGCCTTTAATTTGGTAGGCGCTGTGATGATGATGGTCCTAGAGCGTACTCAAGCCATTGCTGTCCTTAGAGTTCTTGGCATGCCTCAGTCACAGTTACGAGTTTATTTTCTGTTGGAAGGTCTTCGCGTTGCGTTGCTTGGGCTCTCAGGGGCGGCAGTGCTGACCGCCTTGATCCATGGGATTCAGTGGACAACCGGAGTGATCACCTTGCCTGTGGAGAGTTATTACATGGAAACGATGCCACTGTATCCTACAGTTCTGGATAGTGTGATCGTGATTGGAGCGACGGTCGGCTTATCAATGCTTGCAAGTTGGGTTCCTGCAACCATCGCCTCTAAGGTCGATCCCACTGTGACATTACGATTTCAGCAGTAAGAGTTCAGCAACAATTCTATTCCTGACGTTTGAGCAAGCCAAAAGATATGAGCACCCCAAAAGATCCCAAGTCAATGACAGACGCCGAGTGGCGTGAACACCTCACCCCAGAGCAATATCGAGTTCTGCGTGAGGCAGGCACGGAGCCACCTCATAGGAATGCATATGTTCATCACAAAGACAATGGAACCTATGTGTGTGCTGGATGTGGAGAGGAGCTCTTTAGTAGTGCGACCAAATATGATTCAGGATCTGGATGGCCCGCATTTTGGGATGCGGTAGACCCCGCCAAGATTCAGCAACATACAGACACCTCGCATGGCATGGTTCGTGTGGAAGTGACCTGCGCAACGTGTGGAGGCCATTTGGGTCATGTATTCCCCGATGGTCCTGTCCCTACGGGATCACGTTACTGTATCAACTCCGCGGCTCTTGGGTTCAAGCCGACGACGGAATAGATAGAGTAAACATGCCGCAATCGCCCACTGTCCAAGCACCGTGGCTAGGGAGAATGGATCCAGAGGGTTGTACCATGTGTCGGGCGCATAAACAAAAATGGTACGAGTGAGCCACCATATAAGAAGCGTCGCGACCTCGATGGGAATCAGCCATTTAATGAGAAACACCCAAATGCCACGTAATCGTGAAGGTTTAGGTGTTGAATCTCCACCAAGGTGAACATGTTGGTCATAAAACGCCTTGGCTGATTGGCGATTCACAGCAAATGCAATGATCGCTCCGGAGACCATTAACCCGACGCCCCACACAAAATCTTGGTTTTCGAAAATGGTTAGGTTAACCGCTGAAGGTATGCCAAAGGCAAAAGCGGCCAGACCAACTCCCCGTGCTGCGTGAGAGGCTTTTGCGCCCACATCTTTGAACACCCGTTGAGCCAGGGCAATCATGGAGATTAGTGAAGAAAACGCTGCCATGGTCAAACCCAGGAAGAACAACGAACCCAACCAGCGGCCACCCACCATTTTTTCGAAGAGTTGAGGCATCCAAATGAATGTGAGTCCCGTGGAGGCAGGGCCAGACGTTTTCATGATGTCGATGATTTCGGCGTGGGTCTGTGTGGCTGAAAGTGTCCCAAAAACGGTGGAAAAAATGAGCCCTGCAGCAATTAAAGAGACAATATTGTTCCCTATCCCTGTGATAAACGCCGATTGAACCACCGAATCTTGGCTTCTCATGTAGGCAGCATACGTGAGAATGAGCCCCCAAGCGGCTCCAGTATCCCACGCGTTTTGGGTGAGCGCTTCCAACCATACCGTAGGCTCTTTGAGCACACTCAAATCGGGTGTAAACAAAAAGGCAATTCCCTCGCCAGCATTGGGTAGGCTCAGAGCTCTGACCAGTGCAATCAGAATAATGAGCAATAAACTGGGTATGAGCACCTTATTGACACGCTCGATCGTCCCAATACCTTTATAAACAATCCAACTTCCTGCCGCAATTATCACCCCATGTAATACGACTGGCCAGTTGGACTTTTGAAATCCATTCCATTGATCCATCGCTAAATCCATTGTAGGAGGTAACCCTACAAAGGTTAGCTGTCCAAAGTAATAGAGACACCATGCGGTTACGACACTGTAATAAAATAGAATCGCTGTGGCTACAAACGCGACGAA
>CEOK01018160.1_pt1 | contig 16220 bp, 22 predicted proteins | sample 427001 | NCBI WGS metagenome assembly CEOK01 (sample SAMEA2591108, study PRJEB7988) | marine metagenome | isolation source: saline water (ENVO:00002010), including | reverse complement strand
TATTTTATCAAAGATAATGTTATTCATACCCCAAAATCACCTGTTATTTTACCGGGAATAGTGCGCCAATTTGTGATAAATAACCAAGAAAAATTAGGTTATAAGGTTATCGAAAGAAGTATAACGTCAGACGAATTAGCAGATTTTGATGAAATATTTTTAAGTAATGCGCTTAGAGGTATTTTCTTTGTAAATAAAATTCTACGCTTTGAAGGCTTAGAATCTAAGGATGTTGCAACTCAAATTAAAAAAAGATTTAATGAAATTTTAGATATTTAGTTTTATACTTAAAGTATATAGAAAAAAATTGACTTTTTCTTATAATTAGCTTATCATCTTGCTGTCCCAATTTTGTTGAGGTGTAAATGAGTATAAATAATATACCTGGTAGAGTACCAGACTCTTCACAAATTCAAAACCAAAAAGGCCAAGCTGCTGCTGAGGGTATTGCAGCCGCAAACGAAACTGAGGTCATTTCCAAAGATCAAAAAGATGTCAAGAAAGCTGAAATACGTCGCACAATTAACAATGAAGATATTATGTCTCATTTATTGGCTTTAAAAAAACCTGTAACGGCAGAAAACAAACGTATATTAATGACTATGCTCCAATATGGAATTGAAGCTTCTGAAGATTCATTTGAATCTATTCAAAATCTTATTAAAAATAGAGAGCAAAATAATTTAATAGAATCTAGTATCATTGCTCATTCAAAAGGTCTATCTGGAAATACGAAATCTATCAATTTGATTGCTCAATACTTATCTCATAATGTAGAACTTACAGATTCTTTTCTAAAAGCTCAGAAAAGCTTACGTTCTTTTTATGTCATGATTGATAAATTTAAAACAAATGAGCCTTTAAAGTTATTTACTTCATTATCAGCTATTTTAGCTGATTTATTACAAGAATTTAAAAAATTTGAAAAAATGAGAAAAAACAGAAAAGTTCCAGATCTAATTAATAAATCTAGTGAATTCTTGCAAGAAATTAAATTTTTTCAAGAGTTTTTAACGGGGCTTGAATCTCGAATTGGAAAAATGAAAGATACGCCAGCATCCATTAATTTAGTATCTAAACATATCAAAAACAATAAAGAAACATTGGGTGAGTTTTTTGATAATCTTGTTCTTCAACTTGTACTTTCAACGCCACCAAAAAACAATCAACTCGCTGAGGAATATTTTAATTACTGGCTTTTACCAAATCCTTTTGTTCAAGGAAAGAAAGATATTGAACTGCTCATCAGCAAAGATACCAAAAATAAAAAGAAAATTGATCCTGAAAAAAATACTATCATCATTAAATGTGATACCTCTGATTTAGGAAATTTAACAGTAGTTATTGAGGTGAATGAGAAAAAACTATTTTACAAGTTTTATTCAAGTCAAAGTGATACAAAAAGTTTTATCGTTGATAATACGGCTGATTTTAAAAAGTCCGTTGAGCAGCTCAATTATGAAGTTGTTGGAATTCAAACATTATCAAAGTTTAAACCCTTACAAAATTTGTTACTCCCCGTTTTTAATTTAGATCAAATTACAAGAATAAGTACTGAGGCATAATAATGGCAACACCAAAAAAACAAGATTCTCCAATTAAGAAATCTCCCGGAAAAAAAATTAAACTAAAAAAGTTTGTTAATGAATTGGATTTAAAAGATAAATCTAAACTCAAAGCAGCTGTTTTAAAATATGATGTAGATCAAGATAAGGCTCCAAAAATAGTGGGTATTGGGAAAGGTCAAGTTGCAGAAAAAATATTAAAAGTTGCAGAAGAACATCGAATTCCTTTTTATGAAGATCCATCTTTGATTGACTTATTATCTAAACTTGAAATACAATCTGAGGTGCCACCTCAATTGTATAATTTAGTCGCTGAAGTTTTATCATTTGTGTATAAGCTTGATCGACTTGCTAAGAAAAAGGCACTTGTTACTAATAAATTTAATTCAAAAAGAAATCAGACATAAATATATATGTTTATAGATTATTAAATTGTGGTAATGAGAGAGAAAAAAAGGAGTAATAGTGACTCAATTAAATCAAAAAAATAGATCATGTTTTTTCGATGTTTACTTCCTTAGATTTTTTGGAAGTTTTTTTATGTTTCTAATTATGTTTGGTTCAGTAACATTTAGTTACGAACATTATGATGAAGTACTCGAAAGAGGGGTTTTAAGTAGTATGGAAGGCATGAGAACGTTTCAAGTTCATTATACAAACTGGATGCATTACACCATTAATGTTTCGACGCCAGGCTTTATTGAGCAAGGTGTTTATAATACTCGTCAACATATGGGGCAAGATGACTACGGTGACGAAGAATACGAAATTAATATCAAACCTTTTTATAGATGGAGAGCCGGTCCACTGATCGAAACTAATAATAAATTAGACTTTTATATAGATGCAAATAGTCGAGGCTTTTTTGTTGTACAACTTCCCTCAGGTAATTTAGCCTATACAAGAGATGGTCGTTTCCGTATCGATTCACAAGGTCGTCTTGTTACTTTGCAAAATTACTACCCAGTATTAGGTGAATCAGGTGAAATTGTTTTTCCCGAGTTAACAGATGATATTGTGGTTTCAAGGTCTGGACTTATTTTCGCAAATGGGCAACCATTAACAAGAATTAAAGTTTCAGTGTTTAAAAGTTTTACAGAAATGCAATCTTTAGATGATTTAAATGGATCATTTTTTGTAATGACAAAACCAATAGAAATTATTGAAGGTGCTGAAAACTATGTCATTATTCAAGGTGCGTTAGAACAAAATAATGTATTGAAAGCGATAACTGGTGATATTTTAACTGCTAAGCAGGGTTATGATACAACCTTAAAGGTCGCACAGTTAATAAATAGAGCATTATCTACAGCAGCAGGATTAGCTGCACCATAAAAAAAAAGGAGAATAAAAAATGATATCACAATTATTTATGGCGAAATCAGCATACTTTTCATTTGAAAGGAAGATGCAGGTTATTGCCAATAACATAGCAAATGCACAGACGGTAGGTTATAAGAAAAAAAGAGTGGAGATGGAAAGTATTTTTCCTTTAGTTCTTGAAAGAGCTTATACTGAATTTGATGAAGTATCTGGTGGTGCTGGTAGAAAAAGAAAAAAATATATGGAATATGGACAAGGTGTTCGTATTGTTGATGTAACAAAAGATTTTTCAACAGGAACAATTGAAATTACAAATCAGCAACTTGATGTTGCTATACAGGGATCTGGTTTTTTACAGTTTTCATTACCAGATGGAACTTCTGCCTATTCTAGGGCTGGAAACCTACATATGGATTCAGAAGGTAATATTTTAAATTCTAATGGACATCCTATTGAACCTGCTATTGCTGTGCCACGGAATACTACAGAATTAATTATCAATGAAGAAGGGGAAGTTTTCGCTCAAGCTTCAAGTAGTTCAGAACCTACTGAAATCGGTCAACTTTATGTTGTTAATTTCTCAAACCCAGGTGGCTTAAAAGATATTGGTCAAAACTTATTTAGAGAAACAGCGGCCTCAGGATCAGCTGAACTTACTATTCCAGGTCAAAATGGAGCTGGTTCGATTCAACAAAGAGCTTTAGAGTTTTCAAATGTAAATATTATTGAAGAAATGATGCAGATGTTGCTTTGTCAACGCTCTTTTGAACTTGTTAACTCGACTATTAAATCTGCTGATTCAATGCTTAAGCAAGCTAGTGACATTGGGAAATAAATGATAAAGAAAATAAGTATACCAGCTATTGTTATACTTTGTTTCTCAATCGTCTCTTTTGTTAACGGTTCTGATCAGATAAAGTATTTTACTAGTGATTTAATTATAAATAATGTAAAGGAACAAATCATTAATCAATATGATTTTGTTTCACCCGAAAATATTTCAGTTAACATCAAAAACCAAGAGATTTTTAAGAACCGTCCAGTCAATGCGACTTATTTTTCAATTGAATATCCTTATGATGGTACTTTATTGGGAAAACGATTATTTTCAGTTGTTTTCTATAATTCAAAATATGATGTTTTAGAAATTCAAAAAATTGCAATCGCTACATCTGCTGAAGCGTTGGTTTATACGGTAACTAGAAAAGTAAAATCAAATACAGTTTTGACTAAATCGGACATCAAACAAAAACTTGCTCCCGTTAATTTAATATCAGATTCATTTACTATTTCTTTGGAAGATATTTTATCGCAACAGATTTCAAGAACTATTTCTGCAGGCACAGCTATTTCGAGTAAATGGTTAGAACCTATCCCAACCATTAGAGAAGGTGAATATGTCACTGCGATTATTGCAAAAAAAGGATTTCAAATCGAAGTTCCAGCTCAAGCTCTTGAAAAAGGAATGACGGGTGAACTTATTCGAATTAAAACACATTTATCAGATAAGATTATAAGAGGAGAAATATCACATGAAAAAAGTGTTATTATTAACCCTATTTAGTCTTTTTATCTTTAACGACTTTTGTTATGCAGATTCGTTATTTAAGCCTGGAGGTACGCCCTTTTATGGTGTTCAACGACGAAAAATAGTTGAAGGTGATATTATTACTATTTATATCTCTGAATCAACATCTGCCGCCCAACAAGCTTCTACAAGAACTGAGAAAGAGTCCTCATTATCAGGTTCATTACAAATGGGTTGGGAACAAATTTCAAACTTACTAGGAAATGAAACATTAAACCAAGAAAGATTGTATAACTTTGGTGGTGAAGATCAGTATGAAGGATCAGGTCAAACTTCTAGACGAAGTAATGTAAGAGCTGTTGTGTCATCTGTTGTGACAGAAATTTCGGAAAATGGCAATTTATTTATTGAAGGGATTCATCACGTAAAAGTTAATAATGAAGTAGAAACTATTCGTGTTGCTGGATTAGTTAGACCTCAAGATATATCCCCTGCTAACTCAATATTTTCTTATCAAATAGCTAAAGCTGAAATATCAGTCAATGGCGTTGGCGTAGTTGCGGCTAAACAGACTCCTGGTTTATTAACAAAAATGTTTAATTGGTTGTTCTAATGATAAAGAAAATACTTTTAATACATTTAATTTTGATACTTTCTTTAACAACTACTGTTTTTGCACAGGCAAATTCAGTTCGCTTGAAGGATATGGCTAATATTATTGAAGCTAGAGACAATCAGTTAATGGGGTATGGTTTAGTTGTTGGACTAAGAGGATCTGGCGACTCTAGATCATCAGGACTAACTGAAACATCAATGAAAAATTTACTTTCTAAAATGGGTGTATCGACTGGACCGGGAGCAATTAATTCAAGAAATATTGCATCGGTAATGGTTACGAGTGAGCTGCCTGCTTTTATTAAAAAAGGACAAAGAATAAGTGTTACAGTTTCCGCTCTTGGAGATTCATCATCTCTAGCAGGAGGCACTTTATTAATGACACCATTGTATGGTCCTGATATGAGAACTTATGCAGTTGCGCAAGGATTAGTTGTTGTAAATGGCCAATCTGAGCGTTCAACAACAAGCCAATATTATAAGAACCAAACAACAGTTGGAAAAATTATTGATGGGGCCATAGTGGAGGCTGAAGTTCCGGTAACTTTTACAGATCAACATAACATTACTATTGTTTTAAATGAACCAAGTTTTGAAAATGTATCTAAAGCGACACAAGCAATAAAAAATGCTGGCTATCCAGGTGTTAAATCAATTGATGGTAATACTATAAAAGTTCCTTTAAAAGACTTGAAAGCGGCCGATCTAATTACTTCAATAGCTCAATTACAAAATATTGAAATTACTCCAGATACCTCTGCAAATATTGTTATTGATTCAAAAACAGGTACGATAATTATTGGAGAACAAGTTAGACTATTCCCAGTTGCTGTCACTCATGGAGGTATTTCAATTACAATTAGTGAAGATGGCGGTGGTGGAGTTCTTGGTGGAGGACCTCAAGTTCCAGCTATCCAAATTGAAGAAGAAACTAACCCAATTGTTGTATTAAACCCAACTGACACCATTAGTAGTTTAGTTAATTCATTAAACCAGTTAGGTGCATCTCCCAAAGATTTAATTTCAATTATCCAAGCATTAAAAGAATCGGGAGCTTTAATTGCCAATCTAGAAATATTATGATTCGTCAAATTTTAGTGGTTTTATTTTTTCTTTCATTTACTTTTTTTTCTTACCCACAAGCTGGGTTAGATTACTCAAATTTGTTACCTTTATTAGATTCACGAGGCCAATCAGGGCAAACTGATGTTGAAAAAGTACAAGCTATGTTTTTACAGACGATGTTTGTTGATCATATTATGACAATGGATTATGACGTTTTTGATGATGAGGATGATGAATCATTTCATTCTGATGAAACAAGGAACTTTTATAATTCTATTTTATCTTATGAAATATCAAAATCATTAGCAAAACAAGATATTCTTGGATTTAAGAAAATGAATCTTGATTACTAAGGAACTTAAATGGCAACAAATGAGCTTAATCTTAATCACTTACAAAATAGTAATTTGTCAAATTCTTCTTTGGAAGAAAATGATTTATTAATTGAAAAACATATTTCTTATGTTGAAGCTATAGCTTCTAAAATTATTAAGAGTCAAAAAATACCTCCATGTATTGATTTTGGCGATTTAGTTAGCTGGGGGATTGAAGGGCTTATCAAAGCAAAATCAAAGTTTAATCCAGATTCAAATACAAAATTTGAAACTTACGCCTTTTATAGAATTAGAGGGGAAATTTTAGACTCTATTCGTAAAGAATGGAAATATAGAGTGCCAAAAGAATATTTAAATTCGAAGAAAAAATTTAAAGAGCAACTTTCTGATTTTATTGTTGATCAAATTAAAGAAGCGGAAACATCACAAGAGTCAGAAGAAAAAATTTCAGATAATTTGATTGAGAATGCAGCTGTGGCAACTTTTCTATCAAATGATGTGTCACTCGCAATATCAAAAGGAAAAGGTATGCAAGATCCTGAAATAGAACAAATTGATGAAGCCTTTCATGAAATATGGGATGAAATTGATACTCTAAATGAAGAAGAGAAACAAGTTATTGATTTATTTTATATAAAAGGATTGAAGCAATTTGAGATTGCTGAGCATATGAAATGCTCAACAGCTAAAGTTTCGCGAATTCACTATAAAATAATTCAGGATTTAAAGGTACAATTAAAAAATAGGAGTGAATCACATGAATTTTAAATCTATTTTATTCTTAATCGTTTTATTTTTTTGTACATCATCGCACATTTATTCACAGGGAAATGACATTATGGGAATTATGGGAGATACAGTTGTAAATGATTTAGAAAATGAAATAAGAAGAGTTGTTAGAAAGCATGCTCTTTACAGTTACAATATTGCTAACGTTACAACACCTGGATTTTCTCCATTACTTTATCCAGAAGACCAAATTGAATTAGAACAAATTGTTCCAGAAAATGATGAGATGTTTCAAAGGGTGTTATTAGAACATATGACAACAAATATGGCTAGAAACCGTAACAAACATAATGCTTATCTGTTAATATATAAAAAGAGGTTTGAAGTTTATCGTCAGGTGGCATCATTAGGAAAGAAATGAAATACTTAATTAACGTTTTATTATTATTATTTTTATCAAGTTCACTATCAGCTCAGGTGAGTACACTTGATGATGCTATGGCTATTAATTTATCTGGTATTTTGACTCAACGTTTAAAAATGACTATTGTTGCCGAAAATATAGCTAACTTAATGACATTAAAAGATGATGAAACAGGGCTACCTTATCAGAAAAAATATGTCAGCGTTGAAACTGGCGATCTTGGTGTTCGGGTAACAGGAATAGAACGAAGTACTGAGCCTTTTGCTAGATATTTTGATCCTGCAGCTCCACAGTCAGATGAAAATGGTTATTTTTACATTCCTAATGTAAACATGCCAAATGAAATGGTTACTATTAAACATACAGAAGCAATGTATGAAGCTAATATTAATGCGTTTAAATTAAGTAAAACCATGTATCAATCATCCATTGAGTTACTAAAATAATGAATACGAATAGAATTAATAACGTAAATTCAAATTTATCTCCATCATCCCCTATTAATTCATTATTAGGGTCTGCTCAACAAGCTCCAGCTATTGACTTTGATAATGTTTTAGCTGAAGTTGTGCAGCAGAATAAAGGCTCTGCTAATTTAGATGCTTTAAAAGCGTTAGATCATAATTTTAATGCCACAACAAAAGTTAATTTTAATCCTAATGATGTAGATGTTGAAAAACTACTTGCTCAGGGAGTTCCTGGCCAAGGGACTTCTCCGGTTTTTGAAGAAGTTGAACGAAGAAGACGAGAACGAGAACTTGCAAGACAAATAGCTGAACAAGAATATGAATTATCGACTCAACGATATGTTGTCACTCCTTTCCAAATGTTTATTGATAAATCTATCGAAGTTTTAAATAACATCAGTACCTTAGATTATAGAGTTAATGATTTAACAGAACAATTTATGCGTGGTGAGGTTTCTATTGATGAAGTCAGTTTCGAAATTAATAAATTAAATTTAGCCATTACTTTTGCTACAACTGTTATTTCTTCTGCTAGCCAAACGTTCAAAGAATTAACACAATTACAAATTTAATCATATCTCTTAAAAAAGAAAGTTTTCTATAGTATTATTGTTTTAGTATAACAAAATATTTTAGGTTAATTTATGGCAGAAGAGCTACCAGAGTTAGATGAAGCGCAAAATGAAAATATTCTTGATAACGCTCCTCAGGCGCCAGGTTCTCTGCTATCAAGTAATCGTCTCTTAATTATTATTGGTATTGTTGGTGTCGTTGCTATAATTGCAGCTGGTATCTTTTTTTCAAGAAACAGTTCACAACGAGATGGAATAAATAACCCATCTGTTATGCAAGGTAGTACAAGAAGAAAACCAGCTGAAAAAAAGAAAAAACGAATCAAATATGAACGTCTTTACAGCCAGTTAGAAAGTGGAGACGCTTCAAAAATTCTGAAAGAATTATCCATTGCTAATATCAACTTCACTACAGAACAAACTGGACGAAATTTTTCTGTTTTAATTGATGAAGATCAACTGGAAGATGCTCGAAACTTACTTGCATTAAAAGGCTTACCTTCGGGAACAATGAAACAAGGCTACGAGTTGCTGGATGATGCTCAAACATTAGGTGTAACTGAATTTGATAAACGAATTAGGTTTTTAAGAGCTTTATCTGGTGAACTTGAAAAGGCAATTAATCAAATTGATATTATCGAATCTTGTAAGGTTCAGATTGTTCAACCTGAACAAAGACTTTTTGCAGTAACTCAACCTCCTGTAACCTCTTCAATTTTAGTTAGAATCATAAAAGGTTCAGAAATTAATGATGATATTGTTTATAGTATTATCCAACTTGTTGCAAATTCAGTTGAAAATCTTCAGCCTGAAAATGTCTCCGTTGTTGATACAGATGGCAACTTACTTTCAGATGATATCTTTACACGTATAGCGGCAAGAAGAGCTGGCACATTTGTAGAAGAAGAGACTGTTGAAGAAGTAATAGATCCGTCAATAAGTCGTGAGGAAGCAATTGGTTATCCAATTATTCCAAATTATAACCAAATTCAGGAATGGTTTGATATTAAATATGAAAATGAACAAAAGCTTGCTGAAGAAGCTGAAAAGCAACTCATTGGGGTTCTTCCAATAGCGTCTTTTAAAGTAGCTGTTTCAACAGAAATAGGGCCACTGGAAGATGGTCAGGTTGTTGATATTAAACGTCAAACTGTTAGTGTTGTTGTTGATGGATTAAATGAAGATATTGATTTAAATGCTCAAACAAAACAAAATATTTTTAGTACAGTAGCAAGTGCAGTGGGATACTTAAGTGGCCGTGATAGTATCCAGCTTAGTGTTGCGGAATATGCTTTATTTTCTCCTGAAGAACGAGAAGCGTTAATACAAAAATATAGAAAAAGAGGCCCTTTATATTATTCTATGATGACCATTTTGGGAGGCCTACTTATTGTTTCCGGTTTCTTTCTGTTTAGAGTGGGTTATACTCAATATCAAAAAATTCAAGAAGCAAGAAGACTTTCACAAGCTAGAGATATTGATGCTACAGCCGATGCAGGTACATTTCAGCTTTACGATAATGATAGACAGATTGAAGAATTTAAACTTTTATCACAGAGCTCTCCAGAAATAATTGCAAAAACAATGAATTCATTTATAGAAGAAGACTTAGAAGATGAAGATTTAGACGATGAGATTGATGATGATGCCGAAGAACCTGTTGAAATTGAAGAAGCTACTGATGAAGAATTAGTAGAAAATGGAGTTTAAATTATGTTAAGTGGTCAACAAAAAGCTCAAATATTATTAAGTTTATTAGATGATACATCTAATGATGTATTAACTCATTTACCAGATAGATCCGCAAAAATTATGACATCTATCTTGGATGATACTCCAGATCTTTCTGATGAAGAATTACATGATTTACTTAATGAGACATTTATCAAAATTGACGAAATAAAAAAAGAAGAGGCTCTAGCGCCTCCTCCTCCAATTGATGACGACTTATCTTCTTTGGAAGTGGAAGAAGAAGCTCCTGAAGAGATCGCTATTGAACCAGAAGAGCCTGAAGCTAAACCTGAAGAACCAAAAGATACTTACAACGAAAACTATAGGCATCCTAAAAAGATTGCTTCAATTTTGGAAAACCAAAATTTACAATTAACTGCTTTTTTTCTTCGCAATTGCGAAGAAGACTTTAGGGAGAAAATAGAATCATTTATTTCAGATGAATTAAAAGAAAAAATTTCAGCTAGTAAGGTTGTTCTTATTCCTTCATCAAAACGAATTTTTGAATCGATGTTTGATGAAATTGTTCTTAAAAAAGAAGAAGATGAAGAAGAAGAGGTTGATGAAGAAAATGAAAATTCTGATGACCTTGATAATGCTCCGGTTGATGATGAAATATTCTCACTTTAAATTTTCATGAATCATTTCTTCAAATGTATATTGCGTTAATTTTTTTGTCTCATTAACAAAATACCACACTGACACACCCATCATAATAACTGAAGGAACGGCTATTACTGGGTAGCTTAAAGCTGTCATTAACCCTAGCTCATTATTAAATTCCATTGATCCAGAGGGACTTTTTACAATTATAATAGCTAGTAAAAAATTTAAAATAGTCGATACGAGAAAAGAAAGGCTTAACAATATTGTTGCTGTATTTAGGCATTTTTTTAATTTAGGCAGCTCACCTTTTTCAAATACTTTTTTTTCAATTTTTTCATAATCAAACATCGTTTTTGTAATGATTAACATTCCTGGAGATTTAGTTTTAATTGAACAAAGTACTACAATTCCAATTATAAAAGGGATAATAGATTCTTTAATAGCTATAAATTTGGGAGGTAGTTTTAATAATGCAATGGAGCCTGTTAATAAAATACTAAAAAAACCTAGGATTGGGATGAATGACCATTTTTTTGCCGTTATTAACTCAATAATCGTATAAACTAAAGGAAACATTAAGGCTATTACCAATGCATAAATTGGATTAACGGCATCAAATTTACTTGAAGTCATTAAAATAACAGATGGTATAATAATGCTTACAAATAAACTTACTATAGAATTTTGCTTACTTTTTTCCATGTTCATGGATCTATAGCATACCTAAAGTCAGTATTTTTAGCAAATTCTAGAACACAAACATTCCCAATCTAAAATTATATGTTATGATACTGTTTATCATGGTTATACCTAGTGGGATTATAGATTTTTTACCAGAAGATGCAAAAATACATAAGAATCAATTTGATATTCTTAACACGTTTTTTTCATCTTACCAATTTGAACCTATTAAGACACCCACGATAGAGTATTTTGAAAGCCTATCTCTTGGATTAGGAGACACTTTAAAAAAAGCCAGTGTTAAATTTTTTGACCCTGGCGGTGAACTTTTAATGTTAAGACCTGATCATACTGCACCTATAGCACGTTTAGTTGCTAGTCAAATGACCACGGCTTCCCTACCCTTAAAATTATATTATATGGATCCTGTCTTTAGAAAAACAAAAGAAAGTCACAATAATATCGAAACTATTCAGGCAGGTTGTGAAATTATTGGTGATAATAGCCCTGAAAGTGACTCAGAAATTATCGAACTCTGTTATAAATCGCTTGAAGCATTAGGTTATAAGGATATAGGTATTGATGTTGGTCACGTTAGTTTTGTTGATAATCTTTCACCTGAAAAAAAAGAAGCTTTATTAACTAATGATTATTTAACTTATGGAGAAATTCCAAAAAGAGGTAATGGAGATTTAGCAAAAAATATTCCTCATTTAAATCATGTTTATTCTTTGCTTGCTAAAAAAAACTTAGACAAGCATGTTCTTATAAATCAGGGTCTTGTTAAAGATATAAGATATTATACTGGTATAATTTTTGAAGCTTACATTAAATCAAGTCGCCATGTTGTTGCTTCAGGTGGTCGATATGATCAACTTTTAAATAAGTTTGGGTTTAATCAGCCTGCTGTAGGCTTTGCATTAAACCTTTCTGCTTTAAGGGAGATTAACAAATGACAGAACCACTTACTATCGCTGTTCCAAAAGGCTATTTATTTGAAGAAACTATAAAACTATTTAAACAAATTGATATTCATTTTGAAAACTTAGATGAATCAAGAAAGCTGTTTACTTATGATACTACAGGGCAATATAAACTTTTAAAAATTAGACCCTGGGATGTGCCTGTTTATGTTGAGCAAGGTGCAGCTGATTTAGGGATTGTGGGTAAAGATGTTTTATATGAACAAGACCCTAATGTTGTAACATTAAAAGACTGCCACTTTGGAGGATGCAAACTAGTGCTTGCAGGCCCTAAAAAAATGGATATTAAAGATATTAAGCATGGTGCAAAAATTGTGACTAAATATCCTTACTCAACTAAAAAATATTTTGCTTCATTAGGTAAAAAAGTATCTATTATTAAACTTTATGGAGCCATTGAATTAGCTCCTTTAACAGGTCTTGGCGATTATATTTGTGATTTGACTGCAACAGGGGCAACATTAAAGGAACATGATTTACATATTATTGATACTGTCGTTGAATCAACTGCCCATCTCATTGCAAACCCTGTAGGACTTAAGATTTATTACGATCTTATCGTTCAATTGACAAAATCAATAGGTGACTAATGGGGTTTCCAATTTTTAATTTAGCTGAATATAAATCCATTTTAAAAATATTAAGTACGCCAAAAGAAGCTCATGAAAATATTTGGGACTTAGACTTATCTCGCTTAAAAGAAAAAGGGTTTAATACTTTTGTTCTTGATGTTGATAATACTATTTTATCAAACTATCAAAAAAATTTATCGCTTCAGCATTTAAATTGGATTCAAAAGTGCAAGGATAATGGATTTTCGGTTTATATATTAAGCAATAATAGAAGTAGAAAAAGAATTCATAGAGTCTGTGATCAAGTAAATTCACATGGATATTTTATGGCGTTTAAACCTTTTCCTTTCACACTAAAACGCTTGAGTCGTGAATATAATTTTTCGCTTAAAAAAACTGTTGTTGTCGGAGATCAGCTATTAAAAGATGTTTTTTTAGCTAACTGGGTTAGATCCTATAGTGTTTTAGTTAAGCCTATTGATAAATCGTCTAACTATATTGATGTCGTACAAAGACGATTTGAAAATTTTCTACTTAAATCATTTTCTATTTCTATTCCGTTTAAACTATAAATGATTTAAAAATATTCGAAAAAATCTTACTTTTTTGTTAAACTTATACAAAAAGAGGTGGGATTATGAAAAAATTAACTTTTGTTTTAATGGTACTTTTTTTAGCAGCTCAGATCAGTGCTCATTGCGGTGGATGTGGCCCAAAAGATTCTGTGTCTAAAAAAATGTCTTCTGAAGAGCTGACTAAAATGGAATGTAGCTCTTGTCAGTCTAAAGATTCTGCAAAATTAACATTAACAAAGCGTGAAGCAGCTGTGTGTGATGAAATTTTGTCTGACTATAAGGCTGAGCTTTCTAAGTTAAAATCTAAATATAGAGCAAAGTTTGATAAGGTTTTATCAGAAGAAGAATTAGCTACTTATTTAGAACAACACGAATTAACACAAATTTAAAATATTTATTGACAAATAAAGACTACTTTTATAATCTAACCTTACTTTTGAATTGCAAATTTTTTAAAGGGAGGTTAGATAAAGGTAGCAATTCAAAAAAGACATCCGTTTTTTAGATCCACGACAATTTTTTATTTTTAGACACCCGCAAGTTTTATTTTTTAGATATAACGTTTCCATGAAAGACTTTCCGATTTAATTTAAAAGAATTTACGACTGTATATATGTTGATTTTAATCATTTTAGTGCTTAAATTTTTATAATTTTATTTTGTATCAACATAAACTTTTTAAACTTTTAATAATGAGGAGAAATTTTAATGAAAATCAAAAAAAATATAGTAGCTTTATTCTTATTCTTGATACTTTCTTTTAATTTTGTTGGCAGTGCTTTTGCATACAATACAAGTACTAGTCTTCAAAATACTGAAAATATTGAAATGGCATTTGGACATGCTAGTGACGTATCAATATTATCTGAAAATGAATTAGAAGCGACAGAAGGTGAATGGTGGGGTGTTGTAAGATGGGTGATTACTAGAGTTGTCTTACCTATGATTGTTGAGCAATGTAACAATGACCGAAATGACGATGATGATGAGTAGGTCTATTTAAGCTTTTCTAAGCTGATATTTTGGAGGGGGGGCCAAAATATTAATCAATATTTATTTAAAGGATAGGTTATGGATATTTTAAATATAAAAAAAACTGAAAGAAATATTATTTTCAACAAACTTTCGGAAGATAAAAAATTTAGATCGTTTTTTATCTTGTCACTATTGTCTGCTTTAACAATTTTTGATCATTCTTTATTAAGCACTTTGAATTTTTCAATTCTTTATGATCTTAGTTATTTTTTAATTGTAGTTCTAGGTGTTTATATGTGTTTTAAGACGAATAAAAATGGAGATCATAAGCATTTTATAGAACGATTTCTAATTTTAAGTTTACCTATTTTGATGATACATTTAATTATTTTTTTAACCATATTACTTGTTATTATATTTTTTATAATACTATTAAATTTAAACTATCCTAATTCAAACCTTATTATTTTATTTCAACATGTTATTACGATATCGATTTTTATTAGAATTAATCGTTCATTAAAAAATATTTCATTGTCATGAAAGTACTACTATTGATACTTATGCTATCTTGTTATGTTTTAGGGCAAAGTCATTCTCACTTAGATATCGTAAACCCTAAAAAAGGTCATTTCAGATGGAGTAGTGCTCTTTCTATTATTCAATCTGATCTTGATGAAATTGACCTTACGCAACTCTTATCCAGACATGGACTAAGTTTTGGGATAAAGTCTAATTTAACTGTAAAGCTAAATACACTTTTTTCTTCTTCGTGGACAAACTACCCTATTTCTTCCGGTTATAAAACAGAGTACCATTCAAGGTTTCATCTTTTAACACTGGGGCTTTCCAAAAACATTTCAACAGCAGAAAAAGATTATGGTGTCTTATTTTCTATCAAAACACCTCTCTTAAACCGTCAATTTTTTTATCTTGATGACTCTCTAACACTTGAGGAAGAATATTTTAATTATATCCAATACGGGGTTAGTTTTTACAAGCTTTCCCCCCCTCTTGTTCCAACTATACGATTTAGCCAAAAAATTTTTAATGATACCAATGATTATCAACCAGGTAATGAGCTTAATCTAAATTTTAATATTAATTTCTCAGTCACAGATGATTGGACCTTATTATGGGGTGCTGCTTTTACAAATAAACGAAAATCAGTTTTATTCAACCAAATTAATGAGCCAGAACAAAATAATATATTTTTTAATTATGGAATTTTATATGATATTTCACAAAAACTTACATTTAAATTAGGATGCTCATTTAGCTTTAGTCATGAGGATACGTCGATACTAAGTTTTAGAAGTACCTACAGATTATAATATGAAAGTACTTTTAATTATAATAAGCGTATTTTTATTTCAATCATCTTCTATTCATTCAGGAATCTATGAATTAAATAATGAACATTTAATCAATTCAACATTTAAATCTTGGTACGAACTTAAGTTTAACAATATTA
>CEOK01198250.1_pt1 | contig 16233 bp, 18 predicted proteins | sample 427001 | NCBI WGS metagenome assembly CEOK01 (sample SAMEA2591108, study PRJEB7988) | marine metagenome | isolation source: saline water (ENVO:00002010), including | reverse complement strand
TTTTGGAAATGCCTAATATGTCGTAATAGTCTTCTTTCATTTTTATTGTCCAACAACAACTTTTGGATATCGAATTATTTTTTCTCCAAGTTTATAACCTAGTTCAATAACATCAATTATTTTGCCCTTTTGATTTTCATTTGTAGCTTTTATTTGAGTAATAGCCTCATGAAGATCAGAATTAAAAACATCACCAATTTCAACCTTCGTTTCCTCTAATCCGTTCGATTTTAAAGAGTCATTGAATTTGTTAAAGATAAGTTCAATACCTTTTTTATCAAAACCCTTTGAATCCTTTTCAATTTGTAAGACTGCTCTTTTAAAATCATCTAAAACTGGTATAAGTGAAGTTATAACATCTTGATTAGCTGTTTTAAATAAATCGAGTCTTTCTTTTGCAGTCCTTTTTTTAAAGTTTTCAAATTCAGCAAATAGCCTTAAATACTTTTCTTTTTCAAGAGCAAGGTCTTGCTTAAGCTCATCAAACTGTGAGTCAGACTTAGAAATTCTGGTTTTTTTTGTACTCTGTTTTTTTGATTTAGTTGTTTTATTAGTAGTTACTTTTTTTGCCATAGACAATATTTAATATTGATATAGAGTACAAAATTTTTGCCACTCTCAAAAAATGCCAAAATGTCATGGCTCAATCTTGTTAACTAGGTCTTGCATTGCTAATTCAATATTTTCATATTTGAAATCAAACCCTTTATCTAATACTTTTTGTGAACTAATCCAGTGACTATCTAATACCAAATGGCTCATTTCACCAATTAAACTTTTCAAAAGAAATTTTGGAAAAGGGGGAAGAAAAAAAGGACGTTTTAAAGCTTTTGCTAAAATCCTTACCAGTTTTTCTTGAGAAACAGGATTTGGCGAAACCGCATTGAATATTCCATCCCAATTATCTTTATAAGCCTTAAAGAATATTTCAACCAAATCATTAATGTGAATCCAAGGCTGGCCTTGATCACCGTCCCCAAAGTATGTTCCTAGCCCAAGGGATGTTGGAATTTTTAAAGCTTTAAGTACTCCTCCTGAAAAGCACAAGACTAATCCAATTCTTATTTTTGCCACTGGAATATTCAAAGAACAGAAATTTTCAATTTCTTTTTCCCAAGCAACCACTACTCTTTCCATAAATGAATTTGAAGTAGAATTAGTTTTTTCTGTTTGAATCTTTTTAAATTCTGAGGGATAAATTCCAATTGCGGATGCTGATACAATGTTTTTTATATTACACGAGTCAATATTATTTTTTAACCCCGAGAATAATAAACGTGTTGAGTCAATCCTACTAGATAGAATATCTTTTTTGTTAGATTTTGTCCATGGTTTTGATATTCTTGACCCCGCTAAATGAATAATTGAATCAACACCATGAAAACATTTTAAGTCCATTTTTTTTTTAGCTGGGCTCCAGTAAAAACCACTTGCTTCTTTTAAAGAATGAATTTTAGATTTTTTTGTTGTTAGAAAATTTACTTTTACCCCTGCAGAAAAAAATTTTTCTATTAATACTTTACCTATTAGTCCAGTAGCACCTGTAATAAGTACTTTCATAATTTTGTACCATTAATTATGTTAAATAATATAAATTTAAAATTTGCTGTAAATTTAGTTCTAAAAATTAAGTTTTTATTCCTCTTAACATTTCTCTTTTCCCTGGAGGCCCCGGAAGTCTTTGAACATCAAAACCTGAAATTTTCAACCCGCGTCTAACACTTCCCTTTGCGCAATAACTAACCCAAACCCCTCCAGGATTTAAGATATCAAAACATTTTTTCATAAGTTCAGGAGTCCAAATTTCAGGTTGTGCATGTGCTCCAAATGCATCATAAAAAATAATGTCATAAAAATTATTTGACTTAAATTTTTCGAACAAAATTTCCTTTTTAGTTATACTGAAATTAGAGGCTATTTGATGCTTAATCTCCCATTTTAATTTTGAAAATTCTTCAAAACTTAGAATGGAACCTTTCTCCCTAAATAATTGATTGTAATTTAATTCTTTGAGCTGCACTCTAGAGATAGGATATGCTTCTAATGAAGTGTAATCTATTTTTTTTTTTGTTTTTAAAGAATTTAAGTATGTTAAAAATGCAATCAATCCAGTGCCATATCCTAATTCCAAAATTCTGCAGTTAGCATTTGAGCTTAATTTAGACCAATAATTAAGTCCCTCATTAATATACACAAATTGAGATTCAGTTAATGCACCATTTCGAGAATGATATAACTCTTTTAATTCCTCAATATATAAAGTTGAGGTTCCATCCTCAGTAGTTATAGATACTTTATTAAATCCCTGCATACCACAAATTTGAATATTTTTTATTTAACTAGTTCAATTACATTCAAAATAACATTTGAATCAGTAAATAAATTATTCAAAATAGGTTACTTAGTTGAATCAAAAAAAACTAATTTTGATTTAAAGATTATCATAAGTTATGATTGAGGTTGATAAAACATCAAAACTTTTAAAAATAGAGACCGCAAAAAAATCCAAATTGACAGGTGTCGATTTTGATGATATTGTTTTTGGTAAGACATTTACTGATCATATGTTTATGTGTAAGTATACTGACGGCAAATGGCAAAACCCCGTCATCCAACCATTTCAACCCATAACTTTAGATCCTTCGGCAAGCGTACTTCATTATGGTCAAGCTGTATTTGAAGGAATGAAGGCCTTTAAAGATGATAATGGAACCGTTTGGCTTTTTAGACCAGATGAAAATTTTAAGAGGTTAAATCGATCAGCGCACCGTCTCCAAATACCAGAGTTCCCGAAAGATTATTTTTTTGAAGCGTTACAAAAACTAATAAGCCTTGAAAGTGATTGGATAAAACAGGGAGTAGGTAATTCACTTTATGTAAGACCATTTGTTTTTGCTAGTCAAGCGACTGTGCAAGCAATTGCTTCATTGGAATATACATTTCTAATCATCTGTTCTCCTGCAAAATCATATTACAGCGGTCAAGAGATAAATGTCTTGGTAGCTGAAAAATTCAGTAGAGCTGCTAATGGAGGAGTTGGATTTGCAAAAGCTGCCGGAAATTATGCAGCACAATTTTATCCAACATCAGAAGCAATGAAAAAAGGTTTCCAACAAATTATTTGGACAGACGCTGAAAATCACAAATATCTTGAGGAAGCAGGTACAATGAATATTTTCTTTAAAATAGATGGAAAGTTAATAACCTCACCAGTTAATGATCGAATACTTGACGGGGTAACTCGAAAAAGTATAATTACTATTGCTAAAGATAAAGGAATAGATGTAGAAGAAAGACCATTAAGTATTGATGAAGTTGTTGAAGCTCATAAAATAGGTAAACTAGAAGAAATATTTGGAACTGGAACTGCTGTTGTTGTTTTACCTATTAACGGTTTCTCCTTCAGAGGTGTATCCTATAGTGTACCTAGAAAAACCGATTTGGCTGAAAACCTAAAAAAGGAATTGGTAGCAATACAATATAACCAAATCGAAGATCGTTACAATTGGACAGTTAAAGTTGATTAGTTTTTTTAAGGATTTTTTCAATATCAGGTTTAAAGTAGTTAGGACCCTTTAAAACCTTCCCATCCTCTCTATAAATAGGTTTCCCATCGTCTCCTAACTTACTCATATTACTCCTTTGTATTTCATCAAAAAGTGCCTCTATTTTGTCCTGAAATCCATGAGAAATTATTGTCCCACATAAAATATATAGCATATCTCCCAAAGCATCTCCAATTTCAATTAAATCATTCGATTTAACAGCCTCCAAGTATTCTTCATTCTCTTCTTTCATTAAATTATATCTTAACTCGGTAATTGCAGAAGGCAAATCTGCTTTAGGTTTGAGCTCAACACTAAGTCCAAATGCATTATGAAATTCTGTAACTGCTTTTATTGGTTTTTTAATCATATTGTTTGCTTATAAATGGTATTATTATTTCTAAATTAGTCAAAAAAAGAAGGAGATGTTTACTTATGGTCAGATGATCTTTGGTATTTTATTTTTTTTAGCTTTCCTAGGAGTAATAATACTTCAATATAGATTAGATAAAAAAACTCAGGCCAATTACTTTAAGGGAAGCTATAAGGTACTATTAGGTTTTCTAATTGCATTTACGATTTTACTAACCATTAAGATTTTAACGCAGAAATGAAAGGTTTTTTAATAGTATTTATAGGAGGAGGTTTAGGAAGTTTAACTAGATTTCTTATATCAAAACTAATCCCTATTTCAAAAAACAACTTTCCTTTAAATACACTTATTGCAAATTTTATTGGCTGTTTTTTAATTGGCTGTTTAATTGGGTGGCTTATAAGTAAATATGGCTCTCAGAATGAATTATATCTGTTTTCGATTGTTGGTTTTTGTGGTGGGCTCACCACTTTTTCAACTTTTAGCAATGAAAGTCTAATACTTTTGAAATCAGGTAATTTAATAACTTTTTTAAGCTATATACTAGTTAGCATTGTTGGAGGAATAATTTTAGTGTCTTTAGGTTATTATTTATTTAAATTATCAACTTCGTATTGATTATATCTTTTTTTAAGGATATCTTAAAATAATACTAAATAATTTTGCAGCCTGTAATAATTTATGGCTTAAAATTTCGATTATATAAAAATGTAAAACATCAAGGTTTTTTGTTTGGGGTAATATTATTACTTAGTTATGTTTGATGACTAAATTATTAAAACAAAACTTTATTTATTATGAAAAACAAACAAAACTTTTTGATCTTTTGCCTTGTTGCGTTGTTAAGTTTTACAACAACAACTGTTATGGCTCAGGATGATGATACTGCTGATGAACCAACATTTAGCTTCAGCGGTAGTGTGGACACTTACTTCAGAGCAAGTTTTTCAGAGGACCCTGTGGCTCCTGGAACCTCTTTTGCTGACTTAAATGGATTTGCATTAGGTATGGCAAACTTTATTGTTTCTTATGAGGGTGAAAAATCTGGATTTGTAGCAGATGTAGTTTTTGGACCAAGAGGTTCAAACGCAGTTTTTGGTTCAGTAAGAGATTCTTTTGATGGATCGGGTTACGGATTTTCTTCAGAAATGGTGAACCAGCTTTATGCTTATTATAATCTTTCAGATAATGTAACTTTTACGCTTGGTAACTTCAATACCTTTTTAGGTTATGAAGTAATTTCACCTGTAGCAAACTTTAATTATTCAACTTCTTACATGTTCTCGTATGGTCCTTTTTCCCATACAGGTGCTAAATTAGATTTTAGTGTCTCTGATGACGTTTCAATAATGTTAGCTGTTATGAATGATACAGACCAGACAGAAGCCAATTATGATCGTGTCACCCGATTTGGTGCCCAGGTAGGTCTTTATGGCCAGTATCTTAACTATTTAGGAGGTGATGGGTATTCACAAATCGACTATACAGGTGGATTTAATGTATCCGACAGTTTCTTTTTAGGAATAAATGCTACAACAGCATCCTTGGAAGGGGATATGGGTTTCGCAGGGGTAGCTCTTTATCCTCAGTTAACAGCTAGTGATAGTTTTGCAATAGGATTAAGAGGTGAATTCTTTTCTGAAACAGATGGTTTTGGAGCCCTTGTTGAAGACGGCGACGCAGATAACTTTTCAGTTACATTAACGGGAAGTTTTACTTCAGGAAATTTCATATTTAAGCCTGAATTTAGAATAGACTCATGTTCATCTGAAATCTTTGCGATTTCGCCAACAGAAACTGCTGACAGTTTATCTTCTTTCGTATTTGCTATGATATATAGCTTCTAACTCAAAATTTTAAAATATGTTAAATACTTTACTTATAAATTTACCGCTCTTAATCCAAGATACAGCTGCTGTTGAAGGAGACATGGGTATGCTATGGATGTTATTATCCGGAATATTAGTTTTCTTTATGCAAGCTGGATTTACTCTAGTTGAAGCGGGTATGACAAGACCTAAAAATGCGATTAATATAGCAATGAAAAATTTGCTTGATATCAGTGTAGGGTCAATTACTTATTGGTTAGTTGGTTACTCTCTTATGTACGGTGATACCTCAAATGGATATTTTTTCTGGGGAGGATTATTCCAGGGAGAAGGAGCAGACCTGTTTTTTCAAACTATGTTTGCTGCCACGGCAGCAACAATAGTTTCTGGTGCTATTGCAGGTAGAACTAAGTTTGAGACTTATGCGATTTTTACTCTTGTAATGACTGCTATTATTTATCCAATTTCAGGTGGATGGCAATGGCAAGGATCGGGTTGGTTGACTGAGCTAGGATTTATCGATTTTGCAGGTTCATCAATCGTTCACGGCGTTGGAGGTTTTGCTGCGCTTGTTGGAGCCTATATGGTTGGTCCAAGAATTGGAAAATATGTCGACGGAAAAGTTATGCCTATCCCGGGTCACAATATGGTATCTGCGACACTTGGTGTATTCATACTTTGGCTTGGTTGGTACGGCTTTAATGGTGGTTCTCAACTAGCATGGGGTGGTGATGACGCTACTGGTGCTTCAACTGTTGTATTAGTTACAAATTTGGCCGCAGCTGCTGGAGCTATGGGTGGTTTACTAACCACTTGGATTTATTTAGGCAAGCCTAATATTGCACATACTCTTAACGGAGCACTAGCTGGACTAGTTAGTATCACTGCCGGTTGTGGCAACATGACTGCCGGTGGTGCTGTTATGGCTGGTTTGATAGGTGGTATTATAGTTGTTTTTTCTATTGAACTTATAGAAAAGAAACTTAAAGTTGATGATGCGATCGGTGCTGTTTCAGTTCACGGAGTATGTGGCTTTTGGGGTACTATAGTGATTGGACTCTGGGGCGTTGATGGTGCCGACGGTATTGGTTTATTCAATGGTGGCGGTGGAGCTCAGTTTGTTGCTCAACTCATCGGAGCAGTTGCATATATGGTTTGGGCAATGATTATGTCCTTTATCGTATTTGCTGCACTTAAATATACAATAGGTCTAAGAGTTACTGAAGAAGAAGAACTTGGAGGACTTGATATTTCTGAGCATGGACAAATTGCTTATCCAGGTAAAAGAGCTCGAGAATAAGGTTTAGTTTAAATATTTATGATAACAAACCTCTTAAACATATGTTTAAGGGGTTTTTTTATCCCATTTATTTAAATTTTGTTTATTTGCCATTAAAATAAACAAATGAAAAAAATAGAGGCAATTATTAGAAAATCAAAATTCGAAGATGTAAAGCAGGCTTTACATAGTGTAGAGGTAAACTTTTTTAGTTACTGGGATGTAACGGGAGTTGGAAATGAAAAAGAAGGGCATGTATATAGAGGAATAAGTTACAGTACTTCGGAGATACAACGAAGATTTTTGTCGGTAGTCGTAAATGACGAATTTGTTCAAACAACGGTAGATGCAATTTTAAAATCAGCTGCAACAGAAAAAGTAGGTGACGGTAAAATTTTTATTACGCCAGTTGAAGAAGCTTACCGGATTAGGACTGGTGAGAAAGGTAAAGCGTCACTTAAATAAATATATTTTAATTTAAAATTTAATTTATGCGTTATCTGCTACTAATCTTTTTGTTTTCATTTTGCTGTGCCTTAGCACAAAATAAAAATAATCCAGCCCAGGGACCTTACAGTCAATTAATTATTAGAGGTGCCACACTAATTAACGGAAACGGGGCACCACCCATTGGTCCAGTTGATATAGTTATTGAAAATGATAAAATTACTGATATAGAGGTTGTTGGATCTCCAGATGTTGAAATAAATGAATTAAAAAGGCCAAAGTTAAATCAAGGTGGAAAAGAGATTAATGCATTAGGAATGTATGTTCTTCCTGGGTTTATTGATATGCACGGTCACATTGGTGGTGAAGATCAAGGAGCTGATTGGGACTACGTTTTTAAACTATGGCTTGCTCACGGAGTTACAACTGTTCGAGAACCTAGTGGACGTGGAGTAGAATACGCCGTTGACTTAAAAAAGCGAAGTGCTAAAAATGAAATTATTGCTCCTAGAATCCTAGCCTACACTGGTTTTGGTCAGGGTAGCAGAAAACCTATAACTAGTGAAGAGCAAGCACGTGAATGGGTTCGACAAAATGCAAAGAATGGTGCAGATGGGATTAAATTTTTTGGTGCTGAGCCCAATATAATGACTGCAGCATTAGATGAAAATAAAAAGTTAGGTTTACGTTCTGCATGTCATCATGCTCAAATGAGTGTTGCTCGGTGGAATGCTTTACATTCTGCTCGAGCAGGTTTAACAACATTAGAACACTGGTATGGTCTACCTGAAGCTCTGTTTGATGATCGTACAGTTCAAAATTATCCACTTGACTATAATTATCAGAATGAACAACATCGTTTTGGAGAAGCTGGAAAACTTTGGAAACAGGCTGCAAAACCATATTCAGATCATTGGAATAGTGTAATGAATGAGATGATTGAATTAGACTTCACGATGGTTCCAACATTTAATATATACGAGGCCAGTAGAGATCTTCATAGGGCAAGAAGAGCTGAATGGCACGATGATTATACTTTACCATCACTTTGGCGTTTTTATCAACCAAGTAAAATTTCTCATGGTTCATATTGGCATTTTTGGGGTACTGAAGAAGAAGTAGCATGGAAAGAAAACTTTAAACTATGGATGACATTTATAAATGAATATAAAAATAGAGGAGGAAGAGTAGCTACGGGTTCTGATTCTGGCTTTATTTTTCAACTATATGGTTTTGCTTACATCCGTGAGATGGAAATGTTAAGAGAAGCAGGTTTTCATCCTTTAGAAATAATCCGCTCAGCCACCTTAAATGGTGCTGAAGCACTTGGAATAGATAATCAAACAGGATCAGTTGAAATAGGAAAAAGTGCTGATTTTGTAATTGTTGAAGAAAATCCACTTAAAAATTTCAAGGTCCTTTATGGAACAGGCGCAATAAAGCTTACAGAAGACAATAAAGTAATACGAGTGGGTGGAGTAAAGTATACAATTCGTCAAGGAGTGGTATATGATGCTAAAAAACTTTTATTAGAAGTAAAGTAAATGGTTGAAAAAGCTAAAAAAGAAGAGATATTTAAAATTTCACAACCAGGAAAATTTATAGAATTTTGAAAAAACTCACATTATTAATGTATTGCCCTGATCAAAAGGGAATAATAGCTGACGTAACACAATTCATTCATAAAAACAATGGAAATATTATTTACATAGACCAATATGTAGATCGAGTCCATAAAAGTTTTTTTATGCGTGTTGTAATAGAAAGTGAATTTAAAAAAAGTTCGTTCGAATATTTCAAAGATTCATTTAAGACAGAGATAGGAAAATACTATTCTCTAAAATGTTCATTTTATTTAGCTGAAAAATTACCAAACATGGCTGTATTTGTGTCAAAATATGATCACTGTTTATATGATATATTATCACAACAACGTTCTGGTAAATTAGCATGTAAAATACCATTTATATTAAGCAACCATAAAGATTTAAGCTTTATTGCAAAACAATTTGATGTTCCCTTTTACTATATTCCTGTTGAAAAGAATGATAAAGATGAAGCAGAAAAAAAACAGCTTAAATTATTAAAGACACACAATATAGATTTTATTGTTCTAGCAAGATATATGCAGATTTTATCTAGTAGACTTTTAGACGCCTACCCAAATGGAATAATTAATATCCATCATTCTTTTTTGCCTGCTTTTCCAGGTGCAAAACCATATCATTCAGCATTTGAGCGTGGGGTTAAAATCATCGGTGCTACTAGCCATTATGTAACTGAAGAACTCGATGCTGGTCCAATAATTGAACAAGATATAGTAAGAGTAACACACGAACATGAGGTAAATGATTTCATATTAAAGGGTCAAGATTTAGAAAGGATTGTATTATTACGTGCCCTAAAATATCACTGTGATCGGAAAATTATGGTATATAATAATAAAACTGTAATCTTCAATTAGTCCTCCAAAAGATGCGACAATAACAAGTTATTAAATTGTTCTGACTGATCAATATTTACCACATGCCCAGAACCAACTATAGTTTTTAGAGATGAAAATTTGTGATTTTTAACAATTTTTTTTACAAAAGGTAAAAACATATAATCTTGCTCGCCCATTAAATATAAGACAGGTGTTTTAAATTCGAGTCCCCTAATTTTTTCTAGCAGTGGTAAAATAGAGTTTGTTAATTTATACCATCGCTTAAATTCTTTTTGAGATAGTTTTTTAGCTTCATTAATGAAATATGCCCTTGATTTCCTATGGTTTTTATAAGGCATAATTACGTATGCAAAAAAAGTATAAATCCATATAAACGGAAGAATACTTTGCGTTAGTTTTCCAAAAAACATTAAAAGTCTGGACTGTAAATTTAGATTCAAAATTGCGCCTCCTAAACCTATTTTCTCTACCCTATTTTCGTGGTTAAAAAGCATACATTGAATTAAGATACTGCCGAGCGAAATACCAACAAAATGTGATCTTTTAATTTTGTTATGGTCTAGTACTTCTACCAAATCATTAATTACATTATCGAATGTATACTCAGTTCCATCTGGTGAGGCTTTTGATTTTCCATGACCTCTCAAATCGACCAATAAAACATTAAAATATTTTTTAAAAAAACGAACCTGATTATACCATATTGAAGAACTTCCCCCAGCTCCATGGATAAACGTTATCCATTTTTCTGAACTATTTACAGAACGGAATTTAGTGTAATGTAACATTAAATAATTTTAAATATTCTGACATTTCTTTTTGTAATTCAAAAGCTTTTTCAGCTGCTTTTTCACTAAAATCATTTCCTTGAGAAGCATATATAATACCCCTAGAAGAATTAACTATTAAACCACAATTAGAATTTATTCCATTTCGAACTACATCTTTTAAATTACCCCCCTGAGCCCCAACACCCGGTATCAATAAAAAGGAATCTGGAACAATCTTCCTAATTAATTTTAAATTTTTAGATTTTGTTGCTCCAACAACGTACATTAATTTGTGAGAGTTTTTAAATTTTTTGCTTAATCTTAATACTTTCTCATAAAGTGGAACCCCTTTCTCCTCTAAATATTGAAAATCTCTAGAGCCCTCATTTGAAGTTAAAGCCAATAAGACTGCATATTTATCTTTAAATGACAAAAAGGGTTCTATTGAGTCTCTTCCCATATAAGGGGAAATTGTAACTGCATCTACCCCATAGTTTTCAAAAAAAGCTTTCGCATATCTACCTGAAGTGTTTCCTATATCTCCCCGCTTTGCATCTGCGATTATAAAATGATTTGGATAATTTTTCTTTAGGTAATCTATAGTTTTTTCGAAAGCTTTCCATCCCTTAATTCCATAAGCTTCAAAAAAAGCCAGATTAGGTTTATAAGCAACAGCATACTTATGAGTAGCATCAATTATACTCTTAGAAAAAACAAATATTGGATCCTCCTCATCTAGAATGTGAATAGGTATTTTACTTAAATCAATATCTAAACCAACACAAAGAAAAGATTCTTTAATTTTTATTTGTTGGGAAAGGGACTTTAGATTCATATTACTTCACCTGCTTCCTTTAGCTTCTCAGTGTTTTGGAATAATTGCAACTCATCAATCATTTTGTTGATGTCGCCGTTTACAAAGTTTTGAAGGTCATAAAGTGTTAGTCCAATTCGGTGGTCTGTGACTCTACCCTGTGGATAGTTATAAGTTCTTATTTTAGCGGAACGATCTCCTGAGGATACGAGTGAGTTACGTTTTTCTGAATCCGAAGCAAGTTTTTTTGAAAGTTCAAGTTCATATAATCTAGACCTCAATACTTTAAGTGCTTTTTCCTTGTTTTTGTGTTGGGACTTTTGATCTTGACATTGAGCAACTATGCCAGTAGGTTCGTGAGTTAATCGGACTGCGGAATATGTTGTATTTACGGATTGGCCGCCAGGGCCTGAGGAACAAAAATAATCTATTCTTACTTCGTTCATATCAATTGAAACGTCAAATTCTTCTGCTTCAGGAAGTACCATTACTGTTGCAGCAGAGGTATGTACTCGTCCTTGAGTTTCAGTTTGTGGGACACGTTGAACACGATGGACACCAGATTCATATTTTAAAACACTATACACGTCTTCACCAGATACCTCAAAAATAACTTCTTTAAAGCCACCAACTGTTCCTTCGCTAGAATCCATATCAGATACAATCCAGTTTTTAGATTGGCAAAACTTAGTATACATTCTATATAAATCTCCTGCAAAAATGCTAGCTTCATCACCGCCTGTTCCAGCTCTTATTTCAATAACAACATTTTTAGAATCATCTGGATCTTTTGGAATGAGCATAAGTTTAATTTCTTCTTCCAATTTTGGTAACTCAATATTTATAGAATCAATTTCCAACTTTGCCATTGATATCATTTCCGAATCTTTCTCAACCTTTAACATTGACTCGGCCTCTTTCAAGTTTGATAGAGATGTCTTGTAGATCTTAATTTTTTCTACAAGTAATGATAGGTCTTTATACTCTTTATTTAATTGGATATAGCGCTTTTGGTCAGAAATAATATCAGGCTGGACAATTAAGTCTGACACTTCATCGAAGCGCTGTTGAACAATTTGTAGTTTTTCTAACATTGAATTACAAATTTACAAATTGTAAAAGTATTATTAAATGATATCAAATGTTTAGCACAATATTGTATTTGATCTTTAGTAAATCCTGCATTTTAATTGACAAAAATGAAGGCAAATTGATATCGAAATCTGTTGGTGTTAGTTGAAATTCTCCAAAAATTATCCACTTGGATTGTTGATTTTTATAGAATGCCGAAAATATTTTTTTAATTTTCTTTCCATGAAAATCAAAAGTTCCATTAATTATTAAATTTTTATTTTCAATCCTAATGGATTCAGAATAAAATTTAATTTCTGGATATTTGAGTGCCTCTAAAACCTCTAGAGAGTGGGCATCTCTTCCCGAATTTTGACTATCAAAATCTCGTACATACAATAAAATGGCTAGTTTTTGAATACTTTTATTTTTAGCATTTAAGACAGCTAAACCATTAACATTATCATTTGTTCCTTCCCATGAATGCAGCAAATGATCTCCCTCATACTTAATGTAAGATCCATTTGTATTTACCCTCAGCTGATCACTTTGACCGTATGAAAGTCTTGATAAAATTATTATTAAAAAAAATACTATATAATACTTCATTTTCACTATTTAAAATTAAAAACTAAAACAGCTGCAGCAAAACTTCCTACTGCTGTATATGCTGATATTTTATGGATTTGTTGATTTCGTTTTTTAAAAATGTTGGTTGACAACATGGCTGAAAAATGGACAGATGCTAGATATTTATGAGCTTTTATAGAACTCAAACCTTTACTTTTTTTGTTAATCAAAGGAGGAGGTGCAAATAAAGATAATCCAGCACCAGTGAAATAACTAATTGATGTTATGTTACCAACAGTTTTATGTGTGTTATACAAGCCTCTTTCCCAATTATTATAAAGTTTTCCTCCTAAAAAACCCTGTGTTACCATCCCAGCTAAAGTTAAATAACCAATAATTTGATGTATTTTGAGCATTGATCTTCTCAGTTTTAATTCTTTTTCCCTTTTCTCTATATTTAATGGAAAAATACCTACTTTCCTTAGTAAACCGTTATTGCCCCAGAGTGCTCTTTGCGTAAAAATCATTCTGTTTGGTAACAGTGATTCATCTTTGACTGTTTCTTGTCGTAGCGAATTAAATAAATCCTCCCCTTGACTAAAAGAAAATGTAAACAAGAAAAAAAATCCTCCCAATAAAATTTTCGATTTCATGCTAATATGTGAGAGTCCCATAATGAGTGTCTAATGTTAGTTTTTTATTTTTTGAAGATTCTACATGTCCAATTATTTTCGCATCAACAGAAAATTTATTTGATATATTAACTATATCTTCAGCAGCTGATGGTTCTACGTACAATTCCATACGGTGTCCCATATTAAAAACCTGATACATTTCTTTGGGTGATGCACCTGACTCTTTTTTAATCAAATCAAAAATTATTGGGGGCGTAAATAAATTGTCTTTAACAATATGTAGGTTATCTACAAAATGCAAAATTTTAGTTTGAGCACCACCTGTGCAATGTATCATTCCATATATTGACGATCTTGAAACTTCTTCAAATATTTTTTGAATAACAGGTGCGTATGTCCTTGTGGGTGATAATGCAAGACTTCCGATATCATATTCTGATCCTTCAATTTTTTCCAAAAGTAAACGTGAACCAGAATAAGTTAATTTTTCAGGAACTTTTGGATCAAAACTTTCTGGATATTTTTTTGCTAATATTTTTGTAAAAATATCATGTCTTGCCGAGGTAAGACCATTGCTACCTATTCCGGAATTGTATTTACTTTCATAAGTTGACTTACCAAAAGATGAAAGTCCTACTATCAGACATCCGGGTCTAATATTTGAATTATCAATAATTTTATGTCTAGAAATTCTTGAAGCTACTGTGGAGTCAACAATTATTGTTCTCACTAAGTCTCCAACGTCTGCAGTTTCACCACCAGTAGTAAAAATTGTAATTCCGAAATTTCTCAGATCATTTACTAACTCTTCGGTACCATTAATGATTTCAGAAATAACTTCTCCGGGTATTAGGTTTTTATTTCTTCCAATTGTAGAGGAAAGCATTATATTTTTTGTCACCCCAACACAAAGAAGATCATCAATATTCATAATCAAAGCATCTTGAGCAATACCTTTCCACACCGACATATCACCTGTTTCTCTCCAGTACAAGTATGCTAAAGAAGACTTTGTACCCGCTCCATCCGCATGCATTACTAGGGCATGATCTTTACTTGAGGTTAATATGTCGGGTATAATTTTACAAAACGCTTTGGGATAGAGTCCTTTATCTATATTACCGATAGCATTATGTACATCTTCTTTTTGAGCTGAAACACCTCTTTGCATGTAACGCTTTGACATAGAAAGTTTTTATAAAAGTAAGTTTTGTTTAGATATTAAATAGAACGAATTTTTATTTTTTTCAAGATAATCTGAAATTAAAATATTCAATATTTATCAATTTAAAAATCTACTAGAATAATTTCAATTTACCCTTTTAATCCTTTAAGATTGATCTTTATAATTGTTATTTTTTTTATATTTTTTTCTGTGTTTTACAAATAAGAATGATAATTATTAAATTTTATGACAAAAAAAATAGTGGTTTAATAAAAATTAGAGATTGTTAACTTCTTTATATAATAATTTTTATTGAGCTAAAAAGAATAAGTTATTTTAGGTAAAATTTTAAAATTATGAGCAAAACAAAATTAGAATATATCTGGTTAGACGGATATTTACCTACAGCTAATCTTAGAAGTAAAACAAAAGTAGTTGAAGACTTTGGTGGAACACTAAAAGACTGTCCTATGTGGTCATTTGACGGAAGTTCAACACAACAAGCTGAAGGAGGTTCATCTGACTGCCTTCTTAAGCCAGTTGCCTGTTACCCTGATCCAGTTAGAAAAAACGCATTTTTAGTTATGACAGAAGTTTTAAACGCTGACGGAAGTCCACATGATTCAAATGGAAGAGCGACAATAGACGATGATGATAACGATTTTTGGTTCGGTTTTGAGCAAGAATATTTCTTGTGGGACCCTGAAACAAATTTACCATTAGGATTTCCTAAAGACCAGACACCACAAGGACAATTCTATTGTTCTGTCGGAGGAAAGAATGCTTTTGGAAGAGATATTATGGATGAGCACTTAGATATTTGTCTTGAAGCTGGAATTAACGTTGAAGGTACAAATGCCGAAGTAGCTGCTGGCCAATGGGAATTTCAAACATTCGCCAAAGGTGCAAAACAAGCTGGGGATGAAATGTGGGTTGCTAGATATTTATTGGAGAGGACGGCCGAGAATTATGGCTTAGCAATAGAATACCACCCTAAGCCTCTTGGTGCAACTGATTGGAACGGTTCAGGCATGCACGCGAACTTTTCAAATAATACTTTAAGAACTTGTGGATCCAAAGAAACTTATGATAAAATTTGTGAAGCTTTCAGACCTGTTGTTAAAGAACATATTGACGTATACGGTGCATTTAATGACCAGCGTTTGACGGGAGAGCATGAAACACAATCAATTGATCAATTTAGTTATGGTGTTTCAGATCGCGGAGCATCGATAAGAATACCAATCATGACTGTTGAAAATGGATGGAAAGGTTGGTTAGAAGATAGA
>CEOK01197490.1_pt1 | contig 16290 bp, 11 predicted proteins | sample 427001 | NCBI WGS metagenome assembly CEOK01 (sample SAMEA2591108, study PRJEB7988) | marine metagenome | isolation source: saline water (ENVO:00002010), including | reverse complement strand
CTCCGTAGCCGCTTCGGGCCTTGGGGTATCCAGCACCTCGCGCACCCAGCTCACAAATTGTTCAAGCGTTTGTGATCCAGACTGCCCCCCTTCTTTGTACTTCCAATGGGCTGCAAGTCCACGTTCAGCGATCTCATCCATTCGACGGGTGCGAATCTGAACTTCCACACGTTGCCCCGATTTGGTAATGACCGTCGTATGAAGAGATTGGTATCCATTGGCCTTGGGGACGGAAATAAAATCACGAAATCGCTTCGGAATCGGTGTGTACCAATCCGTAATCATGGAATACACCCTCCAACAATCTTCTTTTGTGTGAGGGTCCTCCAGAATAATCCGAATGGCAAAGAGATCATAAATCTCCTCAAAAGGCTTTTGCTGCCTCTGCATTTTGCGATAAATCGAGTAGATATGTTTCGGACGCCCTTTGATCTCAAAGGTTAATCCATGGTCACGAAGCTCGTCTTCGATAGGTTCCATGAACTCAGCAATGAAGGCCTCACGCGCGGCTTTCTTTTCGCGAAGCTTTCGAGCTACAAAATTGTAGGAATTAGGATCGAGTAATTTGAAGCAGAGATCCTCAAATTCATTTTTGATTTGATATAGACCAAAACGATGAGCCAGAGGGGCATACAAATCAAGTGTTTCAGAAGCGATTTTCATCTGCTTCTCTCTTGGCAGGTATTGCAAGGTTCGGATATTGTGGAGCCTATCGGCAAACTTGATAAGCACCACACGAATATCATCGGCCATAGAGAGAATCAACTTCATGAAGGTCTCGGCCTGCTTGGATTGCCTGTTTTTGAAAACCCCTTCAATTTTGGTGACACCATCAATCAGATTGGCAACCGTTTCACCAAAGACATCTCGGACATCGACTAACGTCACGTCTGTATCTTCGACCGTATCATGAATAAGTGCAGCAACCACCGACTCCCCATCTATGGAGAGTTCACTTGCCACGATCTTGGCAACTTCCAACGGATGAAGATAGTAGGGCTCACCTGAGGCCCTTGTAACGCCTTTATGAGATTGACATGCCAGCGCAAATGCATCTCGAATCATCGCGTCATCGACATGCTCCAAGTGGGTATGACACACCTTGAGAAGGTCGTCTAGATGACCCTTTTGCTCCTTGTCCAACTCAAAGATCGCGACATCTTGGCGTGTCATGAAGAGGGGTTAGAATTGAAGTTTCAGCCCTAGTGAGATACGACCATTTTGACTGTAATTGATCTCCTCTTCGGTCAAAAAGGTTGAAAAACGATATTCTACAAATGGCTTGAGTACAGGAATCGGTGAAATCTCGGTACCAATGAAGATGTTTCCATAAAAACCGTTATCAGAAAGGGATTCCTTAAAATTTGACGGAACGGATAGGGATGGGGGAATAGCATAATCTATTTTGTAAGACTCATTACCCAAACCCACACCAGCGTAAGGCTTGACGATCCCTAGGTTGACGCCCATCAACACAGCCAGCCCGAAATCATAGGAATCGACTTGAGACAAAAGTTGCTCCGTTTCGCTTAGTTCCAGTTGATCTAGCACGGCTTGGTCTCGAACAGAGATTTCATCAGCAAACACGCTAAGGTGCAATCTTGTCTTGAGAGAGATCATGGGAAAACGCTTCAAAAAACCATTCTCAATCATCACCATATAGCCTGTTTTTGGCTCTTCATCGCGCAATTCATACCCTCCTCCAATGGCAAATTGAGCCTTGGATTGTGTAGGAAAGAACAATCCCACTAGGATGAGGCATCCCAAGATGGGCCCAAGGGTTGATATTCGTCGATTCATGGTGGTATACTTTATGATTACTAGTTGTTGAAAAATGGCTAAAAAGTCAGCAAAAGAAAAGATGACACATCAAACTAGCCCAGCGAAGGTACCATTATTTGAGTCCTCGGAGATGGCAAGTCGTTCAAAAACAGAGATGTTTGAGGTATTGGTCGCTCGAGTGACCGATCTTGGCTTTACGTTGATTGGAGAAGATCGACGCCGTCCATGGGGAGGTTTTTTGCTGGTAGATGAATCACAAGCGAGTTTCTTCGCAAAGAGCTGGTTCCCCGAATTGGACACTCATTACTTGGAAGGGTATGCAAAACTAAGCCCAAAGTTCCTATTGGTTGAGCCGCATGCAATGTTATCGTGGCAATATCACCTTCGTCGGTCGGAGATTTGGAGGCTTATTGCAGGTGAAGCCTCGTTGGTTCGGAGTCATACCGACACCATGAATCCACCATGCAGCTTGGAACTCGGTGAAGTGGTCGAATTAGCGTGTGGAGAGCGTCACCGCCTTGTCGGTGCTTCGAAATGGGGCATCGTCGCAGAGATTTGGAAGCATGAGGAGGCGCAACACCCAAGTGACGAAGATGACATTATCCGTGTTGAAGATGCCTATGGAAGGTAGGCTATGAGATTATCTTTTGTGAAACACTGGGACAATCTCACGAATGGGCGTTTCGTCAAAGGGTTGAGGAGTCGCCTGGCCGTTATGCTCTACTCTATCTAGCCTCATTTCATAGGCAAACGCATCGCTTTTGTAATATCGCCGTTGATAGAATATGGGTTTGTCACCCACGGTGTAGGCAATCCGGTGCAAGAGAAGCAAAGCATCCCCCTCTATTGTATCTAGATAATGCGCGAGGTCTTTTGTCGCTGTCGTGGCAGTGATTTGGTAACAACCACGCATTACAGGAATCTCGTAGTCATTTTCAAGTATCGAAAAAATGGTGCGGTTGCCTAGATCTACCGATTCAATGAGTTGGCCATAGGCAAATGGAAGCCAGGTTTGATCCATCGCTAGAGGCGTATCATCTCCAAGTCGTTGACGATCCAATTGGAAGACCTTTTGCCCTTCTGTCAGTCCGAGCTGCTCCGCAACTGAAGCACTTGCATCCACCACACCCATGGATAAAACGACTGACTTTGCTTCCATCCCAGCACGATGCATATCCTCCATCAAATCGGTCAATCGTACCAGGGGTTGACGCGTTTTGCCCTTCCCTACAAATGAACCCAAACCTTGGCATCTGTAAATCAAACGGTTGGATTCCAGTGTTTGTAAAGCTCGCCTAACCGTCACTCGACTCACATTAAACATCTCACTCAGTTGAAATTCGGACGGCAATTTTTGATCTGATTCGTAGACACCTTCATCAATCTTGGTTTCGATCCAATGGCTGATTTGTTCATGAAGGGGTAGACCAGGTTTGAGCGCAGAAAGATTGATGGTAGCGCTTTCTTTTTTAGAATTCATGGATTCTGGCAAATTAGAAGGGTTTCTCGTGGCTTGACCTGTAGCAAAAAAAGATTAGTTTATGAGTAGAGTATAATGTCAAAGACATGTAAACACAAGTGTTAAAATAATGTCGGGAATGGATTATCAAGAATTAGCCATCATTCCCATTCAACCAGGCTCGAGAACGCTCTGTATTGGAATTTGATGATTAAAGGGAATCCATAAACATATTGGTATACAGGTAGGTTAGGTTCTAAGCAACACGCTTGGAGCTTGGCTTGGTGTTACTTGTATTAACAAGTATTGTCATTATAAAATGAGAGTCTTATACTATCTCTCGACATGCAAACTTCATTCAAAATGAAAAGACAAATCAACGCTACTTCATGGATATTTTAACACAACCGTGGCCCTGGTACATTGCCGGGCCTATCATTGGTTTAATGGTTCCCATTATGCTTCTGATCTCAGGGAGACAGTTTGGCTTCTCAGAGAATCTTCGTCACATATGTGCGTCTTGTAACGTCGCTAATGTGGACTTTTTCAATTATGATTGGAAGGCCAAAGGGGCTTGGAATTTGATGTTCTCTGTGGGTGTCATACTCGGTGGATTCATCGGTGGAGTACTATTTGCAAACCCAAATGCGGTAGAGTTGTCTGCTGGGGCCATTGAAAAACTTCAAGGGTATGGACTTACCAACTTCGATGGATTTGTCCCCGTTGAGCTCTTTACGTGGGGAGCCCTGCAGAGCAATCCAAGCTTGTGGGCTGTCTTGGGAGTCGGTGGATTTTTGGTTGGCTTCGGGACACGCTATGCTGGGGGGTGCACCTCAGGACATGCCATCTCAGGGCTTTCGAACCTACAGCTCGCATCACTTATCGCAGTCATCGGCTTTTTTATAGGGGGTCTATTGATGACGTACCTGATTCTTCCCAATATCATTTAATTCGAGGACTAACACATGAGAGCAAAAGATCTTATCACCTTTTTTATCCTTGGAATCTTCTTTGGCTTCATCTTAATGAAATCAGAAGTTATTTCATGGTTCCGCATCCAAGAGATGTTCTTTTTTGACAGCTTCCACATGTATGGCGTGATTGGTTCTGCTATTGTAGTCGGTGCCTTGGGTATCCTTTGGATTAAAAAGAGTAACGTAAAAGACTCCGATGGCAACCCCATCACGATTCCACCCAAAGATCCATCGCAAGTGACACGATATATCGTGGGTGGATCCATCTTTGGATTAGGATGGTCTTTAATCGGGGCCTGTCCTGCACCCATGTTTACGTTGGTTGGAGCGGGAGCTACTGTGTTTGTGGTGCCGATACTCACGGCCATCTTGGGAACGTATGTCTATGGAATGGTGCGTCATCAGATTCCCCATTGATAAAGAGCATTTCTCAACAGCTTCTAAATAGTTAACAATCAAGCAATCATTAAATCATCAAGTAGTAAAAAAAACAGGAGTTCATTATGTATTTCAAACAATTCTTTGACGAAAAACTTGCCCAGTACTCTTACCTAGTTGGCTGTCAAGCCAATGGCCAAGCCGTTGTGATTGATCCAATGCGTGACATTGATCAGTACATCGAGGATGCAGCTGCTCAGAAAATGACCATCGTTGCTGCAGCCGACACACACATTCATGCCGACTACATTTCCGGTCTTCGTGAGTTTGCAGAGCGTGGAATCAAGGTTTATGCCTCAGACGAAGGAGGCGCAGACTGGAAATATGAGTGGTTACTCAACAACGACTCTTATGACTACCAGTTAATGCACGATGGGGATGCATTCAAGGTGGGTAATATCGAAATCAAGGCATGGCATACCCCTGGCCATACGCCAGAGCACCTCAGCTATTTCATTACCGATGGCGCCGCTGCTGATGAGCCCATGGGTATTGCTACGGGTGACTTTGTCTTTGTAGGAGATGTAGGACGCCCTGATTTACTCGAGTCTGCAGCCGCCTTAGAGGGAGCGATGGAGCCCTCAGCTCGTACGCTCTACAAAACGGTTGAGAGCTTCAAGTCGATGCCAGAATACATGCAGGTTTGGCCAGGGCATGGTGCTGGATCGGCATGCGGTAAAGCCCTTGGCGCTATTCCAGAAACAACGGTAGGCTATGAGCTTCGATACAATGCTTCTATCAAAGCGGCATCTTCGGAAGATAACTTCGTGAAATTTATCCTTGAAGGGCAGCCTGAGCCACCTATGTACTTTGCTCGAATGAAGCGCGACAACAAAATTGGACCACGTGTGCTGAAAGATTGCTACCCGCAACCTCATCGCTTGAGTATTAAAGAGATTGGCGATTTAGACACGTCCAAAGTCGTCGTGCTTGATACACGTAGCAAAGAAGAATTCATCTCAGGTCACCTGAAGGGTTCATTACTCTCACCTATGGACAAGCAATTCAATACCATTGCGGGTTCTTTTATTATTGAGGACGAAGAAATCTATCTCGTAATCGATGAAGCTCAGGTCGATGAAGCAGTCACCGATTTAATTCGCATTGGACTAGATCACATCAAAGGGTTCATCACTCCTGAAGACTTAGCTTCGTTCGGTGAGTCTGCTGGGGGGCTAGAGACGATGTCAACGATGACGTTTGCTGATCTTGACGCAAAGCTCAACGAAGGCTTCCATGTGGTGGATGTGCGTAAGGCTACAGAGTATGCTGAAGGACATGCTGAAGGAGCCACGAATATTGCTCACACTCGCTTAAAAGTTCGGAAGGATGAGCTTGGTGAGGGTGGAAAATATGTGGTTCACTGCAAGAGTGGTGCGCGTGCGGCGGTCTCTGCTTCACTACTCAAACGTGAGGGTCACGAGATTGCACTCGTCCAAGACGACGTTGCCAATCTGGCTAACGGGAAGTCTTGACCGTAAAAAAGGTTCGTCTTTTTGCGAATCAATTGGCATATTTGGGATACGCATGAATTGCCTAGTTAGGTGATTGCCCCTCATTATTTTGCCCCATTTTCGTGAACTCACTACAACATATATTCCGTGCCGGTTCTATCCTTGTCATTGGACTCATCCTCGTGAACGGTCAAGTGACCATTGCACAATCTAGCTCGGCTATCCAAGATCCTTCCAAAGAGCTCTCCAATCGTTTTGCGCTGACCGCTAGTGCTGGGCTCAACGGGTTTGGTGGCGAGTTGGTCTGGGGAATTGGTGAAAAGCTCAATTCACGCATCGGATTCCATGGTGGTGCTGTCGGGTTGGATGGAGAGTTTGACAATCAAGAGCCGACAATCGGGTTTAATGGGGATATTTCTCTATCAAGTCTGTCTCTTATTCTGGATTATTACCCCTTTGGCAAAGTTGTGGGGTTCTCATTGGGAGCCTACTCACACACTCAAACGTTTAGTCTTGACGGAGAAGCGCTTGAAAACTACGTGATTGATGATCGTGCATTCACGCCAGGGGAGCTTGGCACTATGAGCGCAACTCTTGAGTATGCCTCAAGTATCAAACCCTATGTCGGTCTTGTACTTGGGCACCCCACTCGACTCAATGGTCGTGTAAAAGCGCATGTGCAAATCGGAGCAATGTATAGCGGAGCCCCAACATTGAACCTTGAAGCAACTGGGATGATTGCTCCTACAGCCGATAATGAGGCTAAATTAAATGATGCGTTGCAAGATTTTCCGTGGACACCCGTCCTTAATTTGGGGGTCTCCGTAAGGATTCGCGATTAGGTTCATAAATTCCCCTTATATTTAACGCCTCCTCTTTCGGTTGCCGCCGTGGCGGAATTGGTAGACGCGTTGGACTTAAAATCCAATTCGATGACAAATCGAGTGCCGGTTCGAGCCCGGCCGGCGGTACATGGTTGAGGCACTGCTGATTGTGACAGCTTAGATTCAGAGAGCCCCTGATCTAGTATCCGAGTGTGGACAGAACCGAGCTTGTTTCGGTAGGTTCACGAAAGACCTCAACACTCGTCTTTCCTTCTATTTCACGCACTAACACGTGCTTTGGCTGAGGGAGTAGGCAATGTTGGAGTCCACCATACCCTCCTACGGTTTCTTGGTATGCTCCCGTATGAAGAAAGGCCACAAAAAGCTCTTTAGTCTTAGCAAATGTGGGCATGTAGAGGTGGTGCACCTCTTGGTCTGATGTCGATGAGCTAGAAGAGAGCATAATACTGCCCTGATCATTGTAATAGTCATCTCCATCGCAAGTCATTCCCCCAAGTGAAACGCGTTCGAAGTCTATGAACCATCCATTCGTGGGTAGAGTGATAAATCGTTGGCTGATAGCCCAGGCATCCGGAAGATTCGACATAATGGAGCCGTCAAGCATATTCCATCGTTCACGGTCATTTTGACTTTTTTGAAGCATCACATTCATCAGTAATCCACCACTTTCTCCAACATAAAAGGAGCCAAATTCTGTCACTATAGATGGGTGAGGTGAATCAAATTCTTCACATGTCGTTTTGATTTGATCGATGACTTGATGAATAAGCGCAGCATAGTCAAAATCAAAATCGAGAATTTTCTTGATGGGTAATCCACCCCCAATATTAAAAAGATGGATGCTAGAGCAAACACGTGAGGCCTCAGTATAGAGTCGACACGCTTTGATAAATTCATTCCAAAAATAGGCTGTGTCTCGAATCCCTGTGTTGATAAAGAAGTGAATCATCACGGGTATAAGGGTCTTTGAGTCGCTCAAGGAAGCCGTCCATTCCAAAATCTTGGCAGATTTCATCCCAAGACGCGAGGTATAAAACTCAAAGGATGGGTCTTCTTCTGTTGCCACTCGAAATCCTACTTTGAGGCCATTTGGTTGACCCTCAAGAAGTCTTTGTACTTCGTGCTCATTATCTAGAATACAGACAAGGTTTTGCATCCCTTGTTTGTGTAACCGCAAGATCGCATCGAGGTATCGGTCGGACTTAAACCCATTACAAAGAATGTAAGCTTCATTGGATATGAACCCGTTGGCTAGCAACCATTGCACGATGTCGAGGTCGACAGCGGACGATGTTTCAATGTGACAACCAGCCTTGGTGGTCTCTTCTAAGGCAAACCTAAAAGGAGAACTTTTGGTGGCGAAGGCTGGGATATAGGCTCCTTGGTATTGTTGAGCCTGCATGGCTTGCTCAAACCACCCATTCGCCTGCTCAACAGCTCGACGGATGGAGGGAATGTGATGAAAACGAAGGGGTGTACCATGCTCTTTGGCAAGATCAAATAGGTCGAGACCATGAAATTTGAGGGTCCCATGGTCCGAAACATCCAAACCCGGTTGAGGCCATGTGTAGGTTTGGGAAAGTAGATCTATAAAGCGGCGGTTCATCGAATCAAAGATACAACTTTGGTACCTGAGAATGATTATCTGGGAATGATGTTATTTGGTGAAATTATGCCGCAATATGTTCAAGCCTGAAATGCAAAAATCTCTTGTTCAAGAAGCCATCGTTACGGGTATCCATTGGGTCTTATCACCAGATCGTAGCACAACATAGTACATACCCGAAGGATACCCCTCCAAGGAAAGTTGATGCTTATGGACACCTTTACCCATCAGTCCGAGCTTACTGGATTGCAAGGTTTGGCCTAAAATATTTACGATTTCTAACGTAATACTCGAACTGGCCTCTAGTGAGAATGTTACGTTGGTAGATGGATTGAATGGGTTTGGATATGCTGCAAGATTGATCGAGCTGGGCAACAATGATTCTGGGGATTCCACAGAGGTAAGTAGCGGGGAGTAATCGAAGTCTGCAACCACCGGCAAGTGGTCGGATGCACGTTCTGTATCCACAGCATATAAGCCTTCAGCTGCTCCGCCTGCGTTGAACTCGCGCGATGGAATCGCGAGGGTATGAAGAGTAAAGCCTCTCTTCATCTTTAGCACGGATCCAGTGTAGACGATGTAATCAAGTCTTCCTGGACTATAATATCCCGGTTCTTCGAGGTTAGGATCTCCATCCCGTGGATTCGCATGCCACGTGTATGTGGTGGGCAAATACGGATTGGGTGACTTTGCATCTTCCAATGAAGTGCCATCCCAGTCGGGCGCAAAATCTTCAAGTGCTGGATTACCGTTCACTGAGGTAAACTCACCATGTAAAAGAGTGCGTTGTTGATCGGAATTTCGAACCAGATTCATGTCTCCCGTAATTATGATGGGACTATTAGTTTGAAGCCTAAAAGCGATAGGGCCTTGACCATTTTTCACTTGCTTAACGAATTCCATCATATTATTGAATGCGACCCGACGACCGTCATCATTTCCACAACAAGGAGGATGGGAGACCAAGACCAACGTTCGTACACCTAAAACATCCACAATGTAGGCATTCGTATCTTTATCAATAACGTAGGCAGCTTCAATTGGATACCTAGACACTAAGTGGTTATCTCCAAGACCGGCACGGTGGCCACTATGATACCAACGCTGATCCTCATCCGTAGGTATCCAAAACTCTAGAAGATTGGCAAGCTCCTGTGTAGAATGATTATAGACCTCTTGAATACTAATGATATCAGGTTGAATTGCCTGAAATATTCGACGAAAATATGGCTCAATAGACCCATCAAAAGGATTATCGAATAACACATTATAGCTCATCACACGCACATCTGTGGCATCTACCTTTTCAAAGCTAAAGGGTGCGGGCTCCCATGTGTCTGCAGACATTCGTATTTCTACCGCATTTGTTCTGGCTTGCCAGCTAGAATACTCAACAAAGGCAACACCTATTCCATCTGTATCTATCCATGATTGACCATTCACTTGTTTTGACATATCCAAAACGACCTCAAACTCTTTTGAAGAGACAGTGGGTGCATTGACCACACCTAGCATGTACGTAGAAAATTCTTGAGCCGACGAGCCATCATACAATGTTACTGTTCGCTCTCCAAATGCAATTGAGATATCGACGCCCAACGTTTGACCTTGATGTTGCCACGTTTTTCCCGTAGAAGTTCTGCGATCAGTGTCAAGTAATAAGCGATACTCATGCCCATCCTGAAGCACTAGCTCTTCTTCAAATCGTACATAGACAAACAAGAAGCGATCGTCATTGACCACTTTTAATGAGGAAATTCCCTCAGTAGCAGGGATTTGAGCTGAATATGCTTCCGGGACGCCCTCCCAATCCTCAAAAGATTCATCCAAAATAATTGATTGAGCGAGCAGCAGGGTGGTTGAAAAACAAAACGCTGCGATGAGGAGTGTGTAACGAATAACGTTCATAGATTACTTTTTTATATGAGGTCCTAAAAGATACAGCCAATCTCCTACTCTGCCGAAAGAATTGAGCTGAGAAAAACGAATCCATTAACCTTTAATTCTTTCTTAATATGAGAAGTATGACCAAATAGTCATTTTAGACTATCTAGAAAACATTTTTTCAGACTAAACTCCATTCATCCACAAATGATTTCAGCCTCTATAACCTATCGAGTTTTTGGCCCCATAATTCTTTTCTTGTGTTTTTTATCGCAGGAGACTAACGCACAAGTTTCACCTTTCATAGATATTGCAAATGCTTACAATGGACTAAACATCGAATTTCTGGGCGTCGCTCATACAGGAATTTACGATCAGGGCGCAGCTGAAATTACTGCATATGATGAAGCAACAGGCGTCGTACTTGTGACCAACGCCGCCAAAAACACATTGATGAAATTAGATATTTCGAATCCTGTTCAACCAGAATGGGTTGACGAGGTTTCACTGGATTCATATGGAGGAGGTTTAAATTCCATTGACATCCATAATGGAATCGTTGCCGTGGCATTGGAGGCCGAAACCCAAACAGATTCTGGTACCGTTGTCTTTTTTAATACAGAAAACCTCTCTTTTTCTCACCAAGTAAAGGTTGGACCTCTGCCGGATATGCTCGTTTTTACGAATTCAGGGACCCTGCTCACAGCGAATGAAGGGCAGCCTAATTCATCCTACAGTATTGACCCTGAAGGATCTGTAAGTGTCATATTTCGTGCGACTGACCATGAGCAGCATACAGTGCAACACGCCGACTTTACCTCTTTTTCTCGTACTCAACTTTTGCAAAAAGGTGTTCGACTCTCCTCCATGGATGAAAACGTTGGAAAAGATTTAGAACCTGAGTACATCACTGTTGATGAAACGCGCGGCGTTGCCTATGTCTCCCTTCAAGAAAACAATGCACTAGGCATCATCGACATCGACAATGCCCGTGTCACAGATATCGTTGGACTGGGTGAAAAAGATCATTCTTTAGAGGGGCATGGTATTGACGGATCCGATCGAGATGACCAGGTTCAAATTAAACCTTGGCCTGTCTTTGGGCTGTATATGCCAGATGCTATCGCTGGATTTGAACATGCAGACGAGTTCTTTATCGTTTCAGCCAATGAGGGGGACTCTCGCGAATATGGATCCTACTCAGATGAAGTTCGAGTTAAAGACCTGTCATTGGATCCAACAAGCTTTGATGCCTCCATTCAGAGTGATGACCAACTTGGACGTCTTCAAGTCATTACCCCTTTTCGAGATGAGGATGTCAACGCCAATGGAGATGTAAAAAAATTATACGCTTTTGGCACAAGAAGTATGTCTATATGGGATCATCAAGGGCGCCTAATTTTTGATACAGGAGATCTCGTAGAAAAGAAAACGGCCGACTTTTTTCCAGAGGATTTTAACTCAGATAATGCAGAAAACGATTCAAAGGATAGTCGAAGTGATGCAAAGGGGCCTGAGCCTGAGGCTGTAACCATTGGGACATTAGGAGGTAAAACCATCGCCTTTCTTGGACTAGAGCGAATTGGTGGGGTTATGTTGTTTGATGTCACAATACCAGACTCAACTCAGTACATGGGATATGTGAATGCACGAAATTTTTCAGCACCTTTTTCCGAGGATGATTCTGAGATACTAGACCTTGAAGCCGTTATTGAGTCGGGACCGGAGAGTATTACACTTGTGCCCTCACTAGACAATACAAACGCAACAATCATGGTTTTAGGAAATGAGAGCACTGGATCCGTGACACTCTACAAGATTTCCTACAGTCATGCTACTACGAGTACAGCTGGAACATACTCAAGTTTGCCTAAAGGGTTTGAACTCAAACAAAATATCCCAAATCCATTCAACCCAGTCACACAAATAGAGTTTGAGGTATTTACACCAGATGTTCTTGAACTTCATGTATACAACATCCTAGGTCAGCGACTTACAACCCTTTACCAAGGGCCTACAACGAGAGGTGAGTATCAAGTTGAGTTCGACGGGACTTCTCTATCAAGTGGTGTATATTACGTCGAACTAAAGTCGCAGCATCATTTAGCGTACATATCGATGCTTCTTACAAAGTAGCCATTCTATCTTTGGTCAGCCGCTGTTTTTCTTACTGGATCCGCAAGACGCTTTTGATGTTATGTTGGCTTCCATATCTATATATTTCTCCAGTTCAGGCACAGGCACAAATCGTGAGTGTTGGTGAAGGTAGTTACTCCACCCAACTACCCGTCGGTGCAGTTGGCCCTCAAAAAGCAAATGGAGAGGCTGTACTTCCAAAAATTTCACCCACGTTTTCACAGCCTGTTCAAACGAATGATTTTTGGAGCAGTTTACTGTTTCCTTTTTTTAACAATCCTCATTCAAATGTTATACATGCACACCCACTGAATGTAAAAGCTGTATCTCAGGGCTTAGAAATCGGGCATTCTCCAACTCATGTTTTAGCGGCGAGTGACTATGTGTATCCATACACTCCACAAATAACCGTTGGGATTGAGGGGATGAATACAGCTCAAACCGTTGCTGATGCGTATACAGATTGGACAGCAACAGCCCTTTGGAAAGACGAAGGAGCACAGATGAGGGCGACATTTGGTCATGGATTACCGTTTGTTTACTTCAATATTATTGGGGGCGAGGCAAAGCTCGATTTCTCATCTTCTCCAACGATTTGGTACAATCAAGATGAGGTACTTGGCATCACTGTAGAAGGGCGTCATTACGGAGTATTCGCGCCAATAGGATCAGGGTGGACGGGTGACGCCTCACAAGCATCTTCCCTCAACGGTGATGGGTATTTTTCAATTGCACTATTACCTGATAACTCAGAAAGCACATTGCAATATTTCCGCACCTACGCTTATGCTTTTGTGACAAATAGCAAAGTGAGCTGGACTTACGATCCATCTACTTCATTGGTAACCACTACCTACAGCTATGAAACCCAATTAATGGACAGTACCAATGGCTTTAAAAACGAAGTCCTTTCTGCACTGTATAGACATCAATGGCAACACATACAGGAACCTACTTTACCAACCACATATGCATCTCCAAGGGGTACAATGAGGTTATTTAAGGGTAATAGATTCACCACTCAATTAAAGTTTCAAGGAATCTTACCCACAATACCAGATGTGGGGGATTATAACCGCGAGTTGCTACTCGAACGTGTGAAACAAGTGGCTTCTGAGCAACTTGGCCCAGGCCCTACATATGCAAATGGTAAGGCGATGGGAAGAGTTGTGGAAGTAATTCACATTGCAGAAGAATTAGATGCGAGGACTGAGCGGGATAAACTGTTGGCAAAGCTCAAAACCAGACTTGAAGATTGGTTAACTGTGGGTGGGGTACAAGAGTATTCATACAATGCCGACTGGAATGTGCTGACAGGATACCCTTCAGGGTATGGAGCAGACCGAGAGATTAATGACCACCATTTCCATTCTAGTTATGCAATTCGAGCGGCTGCAACAATTGCTCAATATGATTCATCATGGGCTTCGCAGGATCAATGGGGCGGGATGATTAATTTGCTTATCAAGGATGCAAATAATTGGGAGCGAGAGGATGAACGCTTCCCTTTTTTACGAGGATATGACGCCTATGCAGGGCATTCATGGGCAGCTGGGCATGGTGATTTTGGTGATGGCAATAATCAAGAATCCAGCTCAGAATCAATGAATTTTGCCACAGCTACGTTTCTTTGGGGCGCTATGACAAAACAAGATGAGATCCGTGATCTTGGTATTTTTCTTCATACAAATGAAATGATGGCGATTGAGCAATACTGGTTTGACGTACATAACGATGTCTTTCCGCAATCATACCCACACAAAGCCATTGGGATGGTGTGGGGAGGAAAGGGTGTCCATGCTACATGGTTTGGCGCCGATCCAGAATTCATCCATGGCATTAACTTCTTACCAATCCATAGTGGCTCGCTTTATTTAGGGAGACACCCTGAATATGTAGTGGAAAATTTCGAAGAAATTATCGCTGAACGAGGCGGAATGCCAACGATTTGGAAGGACATGATGTGGGAGTATTTGGCGCTTTCGGATGCGGATCGAGCATTATCCCTGTACCTGTCAGATCCGAATTATACTCCTTTCGATGGGGAATCAAGAGCACATACCATGCATTGGTTGTACAATCTCAAAGCATTGGGGCGTCCAGATACAGTATTATCGGCTTCCATTCCACTCTATTCTGTTTTTATTGATGAGATGAATGACACTACCTATGCCGCTTACAATGTAGAGTCAACACCACAGGAGGTGCAATTTAGCAATGGCTTTCGCATGACTGTTCCGCCTAATTCGATGCATTCGATTCGCACCCAAAATGGGGAGGTCGTGTCAACAGAAGATTGGCCCGATATACCCGCTGACTATGGCTTGCATAACTTCCCTAATCCATTTAATCCAATCACCCAAATCACATTCACGTTGCCTGCAACTGACCAAGTGACTTTAACCATTTACAACGCATTAGGACAGGAAATTCAATTGTTACTAAATGAGCGTTTAAAATCAGGGGTATACACTATACCTTTTGACGGCTCTAGGTTTCCAAGTGGTATATACTATTATAATTTGAGAGCAGGCTCTTTTTCCCAGACCAAGGCTATGACACTGACAAAATAGATACAGCTATTCTTCGCGAACTCTAGCTACTCAAAATCACTGGACAATTTATACCGTGCAATTCGGTTATTCCCTTTATCCGCTACGTATACAATTCTGTCAAAGTAGGTTACACCTGAAGGTTGATTAAATTGCTTTGGGCCACTTCCAATTCCACCGAAGGAGACAATCACTTTTTTTCTTCTATCCTCAGCAGCAATGGGTGGATTCACCCCTTCTTGCCCATTTGATTGAAATTGATAAAGCATATGTGTCTTGCTATCTACCACAAAAATGAGTTGACGTGTATCCCCTGAATATTCAATGTCTTCAGGTTGCTCAAATTTGTATGGATCATATAAAAATTGTTCCGCTGACGATGTATCTTTTGCAAGCATGTCTGGGTTAGGTTCATAAACCATACCATCTGTGGTTAAACGGGCCCGTATCCACAACACTCGAAAGGGGATATCATCGTCTTGGGATGCTTGGGTCACGAGAAAACTTCGATCATCTGTAAACTCATCCCGTTGCGGGGGTGCGACTAGGGTTGTGATCGATGAAAGACCTAACATACTGGCCAATGTGGGTCTGTCAGAACTCAGCGATCGAAGCTGTCGAATATTTTGATATGTTCCCGTTGATGGGTCACGTACATATTCAAGAATCATATTATCCGTTGAAGCGACACCTCTAGAGTTATTTAGTGGGCCTTTTCGGGTAAGGTAGATGGAATTATCAGCGAGGGTTGCAACCGATGTGATGGACACATTCTCATAATTGGTGGGGCGATCGCGGTTTAGTCTTGAGAGTTGAGAGGCTCTTGAACTAAGAGTAAAGTCATCAAATGGAAATATTAGAGTGTCCACAAAGACTGGACTCCCTGTATGAAAACCTTCGATCACGTAGACCACTGGGAGATCCCAAAACGTATTGTCTCGCTCTGGGATCAAAATACTGTCTCGAGCAGCCACAAAAAGCCTTAACTCACGATCTTGGGCCACCGCTTCAGCCCCCCTCATGTTGATAGTTTGTCGACCTCCCAAATCTGCTCTATCTAACAAATGTAGTCCTTGGGCGTCCGTCACATAAACAAATGTATCGAAACCTATATGAACGTCTGTAGGTGCATCAAACCCATCCCAAAATGGAAGGACTGG
>CEOK01013274.1_pt1 | contig 16312 bp, 15 predicted proteins | sample 427001 | NCBI WGS metagenome assembly CEOK01 (sample SAMEA2591108, study PRJEB7988) | marine metagenome | isolation source: saline water (ENVO:00002010), including | reverse complement strand
GATGCCATGAGCTTTCAACAGCGCGCCAATTCCATTTTTGAGGGTACAAGCCGAAACCCCTTTTCCTAAATAGGCCTCTTCCGAAGGCAATCCGAGATACTTTGCCGTAGCACCGGTTGCGATGATCAATGTTTTGGTTTTAATCACCTCTCCGTCCGTCAGCGTTAGAGAAAAAGGAGCCTTACTTACATCAGCCTCAACCACTTCGCCAAATTGGTATTTGGTACCAAAACGTTCCGCCTGCGCCCGCATGTCAGCCATTAGCATGGTTCCATCGACCCCATCTGGAAATCCGGGATAATTCTCAACATCGCTCGTGGTTGTCAACTGCCCACCCGGTTGCATGCCCTCAATCACCAACGGTACCAGATTTGCCCGCGCTGTATAAATCGCAGCCGTTAAACCAGCCGCTCCAGCACCCACTATCACAACATTTTCAACAGTATCCATTCATTTATCCTCGTTAAAGATGAGAACATACCGCTATCTAGAAAACCACTTCAACTTAAATGTCTAAATTAACAGGAGAACCGATTCAATTCATGTCGCTTTCGTTTGACTCAACCCCATCAAAAAAACATAGTCTCATTTTCGATCAATTACAGGAGTAACCATGGAATTTGATGTCATCGTTATCGGAGCCGGACCCGGTGGATATCCCGCAGCCATAAAAGCCGCTAAAGTGGGCGCTAAAACTGCTATTATTGAACGCGAGTGGTTAGGTGGAACCTGTTTAAACTGCGGATGCATTCCCACCAAAACACTTATTGCGGGTGCCGAAGCATATCAAAAAATTCTGCACGCCGAATCCTTTGGCATTAAAGTTGGAACGCCGGAAATTGACTACACCGCCATGAAAAACAGGAAAGATGGTGTTGTTAGCACCCTCAAAAATGGAATTGGCGCGCTGTTGAAAGCTCATGGCATCACCGTATACGAAGGCGAAGGAAGTTTTAAAGACGACCACACCGTCATCATCTCTAACGATCAAAACAAAGAAGAGATCACAGGGAAAAACATCATCATCGCAACCGGCTCCACCTCAACGGTTCCCGGCTTTATTCCAAGCCACGAACGAATCGTCGAAAGCCGAGCCTTTCTCGATCTGGAAACCCTACCGGAAACACTTTTCGTTCTCGGCGGGGGCTACATCGGCTGTGAACTCGCTTGTATGGCCGCCGGGCTCGGCGTCAAGGTAACGGTCGTTGAATTGCTGGATGATGTCTTGATGTTGCTCGATAAAGATGTGCGACAAGTCGTAAAAAAATATATGCAGAAAGAGTTAAACGTCACCTTCTTAACCGGAGACGCACTCGAAAACATCAACGCAACGAAAAAAGCGGTAACAGCAACCGCAGGCGAACAAAAACTCAGCGCCGATATGTTACTCGTTGCCGTGGGCCGAAGTCCAGTAACCGACGGCCTTGAAGCCGAAGCGGCTGGCGTTGAAGTGGATGAAAAAGGATATATTCAAGCCGACGAGCTGAGTCGAACCAATGTTCCTCACATCTATTGTATTGGGGATGTCTCTGGCAGAATCCAACTCGCGCATGCTGCCACTTCGCAAGCCATGTACGCCGTAGAGCACGCCCTACAGGACGCAGAAAAAATTGAAGAGGTTATTATCCCCGGAGTGATTTTCACCACACCCGAAGTAGGCCTCGTGGGCTTGACCGAACAGGAAGCAAAAGCAGCCAACATTCCTTACCATGTGGGCAAACACTTTTTCCGAGGTCTCGGCAAAGCACTTGCGTCTAACGAAACCGAGGGCTTCGTGAAGATTTTGGCACACGCGGAGACCGACGTTATTATCGGAGCTCAATGTGCTGGGCCACATGCGACTGACTTAATCAGTGAAATGGTGATCACCATACGTGAAGAAATCACGGCTGAAGAATTAGGCAATACCGTTCATGGCCATCCTACGTTTGCAGAAATATGGATGGAAGCGGCCCATGCTGTTCATAAGGCGTGCATTCATGCACCGCCGGCAAAATAAATGCTACGCATCGTACCAGTTCTGATCCTTTTTGCGGGGCTATTTATCGTGCATACGGGAAGATGTGAGACGATCTTATTTAAAAATGGAGATGAGATTAAAATCGAAGATATTCAACTATTCGACAATCTTGTCGCTATCGACACTGAAAATTTCGGGCTCCTCTTTTTCACTCCAACAGATCTTACAAACATCATTCAATTCCCTGAACCCAAAAAAGCACCTGCTCCACAAGATCCACCCAAAAAGGTAACTATTAAGAAAGAAAAATCAAATTGGTCAGGCCAAGTAAGTGTGTCTCGAACCTCCCGAGATAGTAATACGATTCGGCAGCGCAACGGTAACATCCAAGAACAAAACCAGATGATTGAAGATACGCGTGTTCAAATCAAACTGCGCTATAAGCAAGACCTCAATACAATAGATTGGAGTGCAAAGCATCGATTCTATCGGATTGATGATCGAAAAATTGACGACCAATATTCGCTGTCGCAAAACTATCGAAGAGATACCACGCGGCAACGGTTATTTCTGAACGCAAGAACGCTCTATCAGCAAGATTATCGCAGAGCCCTTGATTTTGAATTTTTGCAATCTGCCGAAGTCGGTATTCAATTCAAAAAATCAAAAAAACTAATGCTATCCACCTCACTGGGTATTGCCTATCACCTTTATCAGCGAACCATTTTCTCAGAGGGAGAAGCAGAAACCAGTAACGTCACATTACCGAAAGCCGTTTTAAACCAAAATTTTCGATGGGAAATTATAGACGACCTAGTACTCATTCAGGGCTACCGGCATCAGGGCGATTTAGCAAACTATCAATTTAATTTTTCCGCGGGGGTAGAAAACCGTCTGATTGCAAAGCTGTTCTTGAAACTTGAATATAAAATTGAAGAGGATACTGAGGTCGCCTATGACGATCGCGGATTTTATAACCGGACGTTACTCGCCAGTCTGATTTATAAATTTTAACCATGAAAAATAACCAAAAGCTATCACGAGCCTGCATTGACACCACTCCCTTCCCTACCTATATTCTAGCCCCTTTATTCAAACGCGAGGAATGGCTCAAATTATGAACGATGTAGAAATGACTGAGCTGGAGAAACTACGGCACAGTTCAGCGCATATAATGGCAGCGGCTATCTGCCGACTTTATGAAGACGTTAAACTCGATATCGGCCCCCCAACCGACGATGGCTTTTATTACGACTTCGATCTCCCCGATCGGATATCCACCGATGACTTTAAAAAAATCGAAGAGATGATGGCTAACATCATCGAAGAAGATCACCCATTCACCTGCCAAGAACTCTCACGCGAAGAAGCCACACAACGGCTGCAGGGACAACCCTATAAACTCGAGCGTCTTGCCGACATCCCATCCGGCGAGCCGATCACATTCTTCACCTGCGGCGAGTTTACTGACCTCTGCCGAGGGCCTCACGTAGAGAGCACTGGAAAAGTTAAAGCCTTTCAATTAGTCAATGTGGCTGGCTCCTACTATCGAGGCAAAGAAACGAATCCCATGTTGCAACGTCTCTACGGCACCGCTTTTCCCAATCCAAAAGAATTACGCTTGCATCTCAAACAAATTGAAGAAGCAAAAAAAAGAGATCACCGTAAACTAGCGAAAGAACTCGATCTCTTCTCCATCTCCGAGAATGTGGGTCCAGGATTAGTCAACTGGCATCCAAAGGGCGCACGCATTCGATCCATCATTGAATCGTTCTGGAAAACCGAACACTACCGTAATGGATACGACATGCTATACACGCCCCACGTCGGCAAAGCCACTCTCTGGGAAACCTCCGGACACCTTGATTTTTATCGAGAAGGCATGTATGCGGCCATGGATGTCGACGGACAAGAATACTTTACCAAACCTATGAACTGCCCTTTCCATATCGAAATCTATAAATCCGGTCTTCGTTCCTATCGCGAATTCCCTCTTCGCTGGGCTGAGCTAGGAACGGTTTATCGTTACGAAAAAGCAGGCACACTTCATGGCTTATTCCGCGTTCGTGGATTCACACAGGATGACGCCCATATTTTCTGCACCACCGATCAAGTGGAAGACGAAGTGAAAGAGGTCATTCGTTTCTGCAACTTTATCTGGAAAACATTCGGATTCACCGAAGTAAAAGCCTACCTCTCCACCCGCCCTGAAAAAGCAGTAGGCGATGAAGCTCGCTGGGAACAAGCCACACGCTCGTTGGAAGCCGCCATTCAACAGGAAGGCCTTCCCTACGATATTGATGAAGGTGGAGGCGCGTTCTACGGCCCCAAAATCGATCTCAAAGTAAAAGATGCCATCGGAAGAGAGTGGCAGACCAGCACCATCCAATTTGACTTCAACCTTCCCGATCGCTTTGATCTAAAATATGTAGGCAGTGATGGAGCAAACCATCGACCCTACATGGTACATCGCGCCCTTTTTGGAAGCCTTGAACGCTTTTTTGGCATCCTCACCGAGCACTATGCCGGAGGATTTCCGCTTTGGTTAGCACCCGAACAGGTGCGAATTCTTCCACTCACTGATGAGCAGCACGCATATGCCAAATCCATTGAGCAAACGTTACTGCAACACGATATTCGCGTTACCACGGACACCAGACCCGGCAAACTAAATGGCAAAGTTAAAAATGCGCAACTCGAAAAAGTTCCCTACATGCTGATTATCGGCAAAGAAGAGGTGAGCTCCGAGCATGTTGCTGTACGGCATCGGTTGCAAGGAATGATTGGCCCTCAATCAATCGACACTTTCATTCAACAAATAAAAGAAGAAGAGACAGCAAAAAAAGATCTTAACCAGGAGGTATCTCATTAGCAGGTTCGACAACAGGGGTAGTAGAAGAAACGAATTTCAAACAAGAATTAACCATCGAATACGCGTACCCGAAATTCGCGTTATTGATTATAACGGCGATCAGCTAGGCATCATGAAAACAAACATCGCCTTTCAGCGCGCTAAAGATTACGGACTTGATCTCGTTGAAGTCTCGCCCACCGCTAAGCCTCCGCTCTGCAAAATAATGGATTATGGCAAATTCAAATATGAGCAGGAAAAAAAACGTAAAGAGCAAAAAAAGAACCAAGTTCAAACAAAGCTGAAAGAAGTTAAGTTTCGCGTTAATGTTGATGAACACGACTATGAAACAAAGGTCCGTAATCTACGTAAATTTATCGAAAATGGTGATCGAGTAAAAGTATCTCTCATGTTCAGAGGACGTGAAAATGCTCACACACAATTAGGCTTGGAAGTTGTTAACCGCGTGATTCAGGAAACCGCCGACATCACAACCGTAGACCAAGCTGCCCGTCAACAGGGACGATTTGTAACCGCTATTCTCGTACCAAAAAAAGCAAAATAGACTAACGTGCTTTTTGGAAGGCAATAGCAGCCCCAACAAAATGCTTAAAAAGTGGATGCGGACGAACGGGCTCAGACTTCAACTCAGGGTGAGCCTGCGTTCCAACAAACCAGGGATGGTTTTCCAGTTCTATCATCTCCACAACACCAATATCCGGATTCACACCCGATAAAATCATTCCATGCTTCTCAAGCGCATCCCGATATTTATTATTTACCTCATAACGGTGTCGATGCCGCTCTGAGATATCTTCACTTCCATACGCCTCTGCAACTTTAGTACCTTTTTTCAGCCGACATCTATACGCCCCCAAACGCATAGTCCCCCCCAACTCCGTAATGCCTTCCTGTTCATCCATAAGACAAACAACCGGATCATCCGTCTTCTCTTCTCTTTCATCATCAAATTCCGTTGTATGCGCCCCCTCAAAGCCACAAACATTCCGACTGAATTCTATCACTGCACACTGCAATCCGAGACAAATGCCCAAAAACGGAATGTTATGTTCACGAGCATACTGAGCCGCTAAAATCTTACCCTCCATACCGCGTGACCCAAACCCTCCCGGTATTAATATACCCTCCACCGACTTTAAAATGGCAGGATTCCTCTCAATCTCTTCTGCCGCAATTTTTTTCACGAGCACTTTCTTGCCAAACGAATACCCACCATGCATGAGCGCCTCATCAACCGACTTATAAGCATCCTGCAGCTCCGAATATTTGCCCACAACCCCAATCGTAATCTCACCATCGGGCGAACGAATTACGTTTATCAACTCCTCCCAGTCCGCTAGCGAACAAGCGGGTTTATCGATGCAAAAGCGTTTGAGTATGATTTCATCCAGCCCCGCTTTTGACAGAATAATCGGAATCTCATAGATACTATGATCCACATCCTTCTCCACAATCACGCACGAGCGATCCACGTTGCAAAAAAGAGATAACTTGTCCAAATGCTCATCATCCAGTTCAACTTCTGTACGGCATATCAGAACATCAGGCATAATGCCAATTTCCCTTAATTTTGCTACACTTTGCTGCGTCGGCTTCGTTTTAACCTCTCCTGCAGCCGCAATAAAGGGAATGTATGTCAGATGAAGAAAAATAGAGTTTTCTCGTCCCACTTCCAATGCCAGCTGACGCATCGACTCTAAGAAAATTAATCCTTCAATATCGCCAACGGTTCCACCTAGTTCAACAATCACGATGTCGGGGTTCTTGGACTCAATCGATCGAATACGCTCTTTGATCTCATTCGAGATATGAGGAATCATCTGAATAGTTGCGCCCAAATAATCGCCCTTGCGCTCTTTGTGTAACACATCCCAATATATACTTCCGGCTGTTATGTTACTTTGCTGCGATGTAGGTTGACCTGTGTAGCGTTCGTAATGGCCTAAATCCAAATCCGTTTCCGCGCCATCATCAGTGACATACACCTCTCCATGTTGATAGGGACTCATGGTTCCCGGGTCCACATTCAAATAAGGATCCATCTTCAACATTCGAATGGAAAGACCACGATTAATCAACAATCGACCGACTGAAGCAGCTGTAATTCCCTTCCCCAGAGAAGAAACCACACCCCCTGTAATAAACAGGTATTTTACCATATCCGCACCTCTAAATTCATTTACCGAGCACGGAGAATTAATCTATCCGGTTTTATAAAAAACCCCGAGTCAAAAATCTAAATTACTTCCAAAAGCATTCTCGCTTCGTTCTTGACCTCGCAACCGACTCTCCTCAATTCTAGTCAAATAGAGACTGGAGTACGTATGAATATTTTAGTGCTTAATGGGCCAAATTTAAATTTACTGGGCAAAAGAGAACCGGAAATATACGGCACTGAAAGCCTCAGTGACATAGCGCAACTGCTGAAAGAAAAATACCCAGACCACCACATCGAATGTAAACAATCGAATGCAGAGGCAGAGTTGATCACATGGATTGGTAATGCCGTATCAACATATGATGGCATAATTATTAACCCGGCAGCCCTCACCCATACAAGCCTTGGCCTTTATGATGCCCTCAAAGCAATCTCTCCCAAGGTGCCCGCCATTGAAGTCCACTTGAGCAATACACACCAACGAGAAGAGATCCGCCACAAAAGCCTCACGGCTGCCGCCTGCATCGGTCAAATTATGGGGTTCAGAGGATACGGATACGTATTGGCAATGGACGCGCTGATCCGCCACCTCCAATCGGATTCCTAAAGAACCATTTTTCGGAACACCTCTTCAAAGACGTATTGCTCCGGTAAATTTGAATCCAATCTTAGCTTCAAACCTTCGAGCTCTCGTATCATCATTAAAATATCATCCGCAGTATATTTCTGAGCTATCGATTCCAACTGACCCACTCGATCATGGAAATAGATGTTTTTTTCATCTATACCCGCCTGCACAGATAAAACATCATGTAACCAACGGACTAATTGGATGACGACAGATTCCTGTATTAATTTTCTATCTGCTGACAAACGGGCTTCCACCACTTCTTTTCTCAACTCCACACCCGACGTAAACTCCATCTCCATTGCTTCATTCCGATTGCCAAGCAACTGGGATAATGCTGCTGAAATTATGTTACATAACAATCCGACCTCTAAACCGGTTGTAGGTGGAAAAAAATCCAGCGCATTCTCAATATCAAGCACACCACTTTCCGAACCTTCCTTGCAATAAACATGCAAGCACCGGCTTTTTATTGTTGGAAGCAAAGCAGCTTTGTTATCGGTTACCAAGAGAAGCAGGCTACGAGAAGGAGGCTCTTCTAAAATCTTCAATAGTTTATTTTCAGCGACCGGATTCAAACGATCGGCGTGCAATAAAACGGTTGCCTTCCATCCCCCCTCAAATGATGTACGATTCATTCTGGCAATCACTTCTTCCACATCCGAAACAACTATCTGACGGCTTTTACTCTCCGGTTCCAAACATAACACATCAACATGTTTGCGTTCACCAACAGAAGAACAGCTGCTACAAATTTCACACGGAGCCTCATCATGTTTACAAAATAATAGCTGTAAAATTCGAGTGGCAAAGTTTTCTGCAACCTTGATATTACCCCCTTCGATAATGTAGGCATGTGCCAACTTTCCACTATGGAAACTTTGCTCAATTCCCTGCCAAGAATCCATAACATTTTCAGGCGGCGGTATCATTTCAATTGCATAACTCTGTTATAAATTAAATCAGCAAGCACATCACGAGATGCGGTCGCATCAAACACTTCAAAACGAGGTTCAGCCTCACTCAACTCTTTATACCCATTTATAACACGTTGATGAAAAGCACGTGGCTCTTGTTCAATACGGTCGTACGATGCGCTGGTAGCCCCGTATCGTTGCTCCATTCGTTCAAAACACCCATCAACGTTCAGCTCCAACATAACCGTTAAAGAAGGTACTAATCCCTTTGTCGCAAACGCGTTCAATCTACGAATCCAATCTAGGTCCATCCCTCGTCCATATCCTTGATACGCAAGACTGGAATCAACAAACCGATCACAAATAACCCATGTTCCATTCGCCAAAGCAGGAAGCATTACTTCCTCAACTAACTGAGCACGACTCGACATGAATAACAATAGTTCAGATTCCATCGATAAAGGTACCTCCGAAACCGATTGGAGGATATCGCGTATTGACTCACCTAACCCCGTTCCACCCGGTTCACGTAGGGACACAACAGACTTGCCCTCGTCATGCAGGCGCTGAACCAAGTGGGCTATTTGGGTTGATTTCCCACTACCTTCCGGTCCTTCAAAAGTGATCAGGTGCCCCTTCATGAGGATAATTTGCGGAGCTTATATCCCTCCGGACCATCTTTTACCTGCCAACCCAACATCGCTATCTCATCGCGCAAACGATCCGATTCTTCCCAGTTCTTATCGGTTCTAGCAGCTACTCTTAAAGCAGCTAACTGCTCTACTTCTTCAGGCACTGAACTATCAGATGGTATCAACAAACCAAGAACGATATCTAATTCAGCCCATAAACCAAGTAAAGCGACGGCTTCCTTCGCTGATACCGCGTGATTACTCAACGCAATATTCCCCGTATGAACCAAATCAAAGAGGGCTCCGAAAGCACCCGAAATATTCATATCATCATCCATCTCATTCACAAAACTTGTCTTTGCCTGTATCGCATAGTCGGGAAGAGTAGCCCCTTCCGTTTCCGAACCCGCCACTTCTTTAAGTGAAAAATAAAATTCATCCAATCGTCTTAACGCAGCTCGGTTTGCCTCAAGCGAAGCAAACGTAAAGTTAAGGGCCTGACGATAATGCGTTGCTAAAAGTTCATACCTGATCTCACGTCCCGAATACCCCTTATCAAGTAAATCTTGCATCGTATAAAAGTTGCCCAACGATTTGGACATCTTGCGCCCATCCACGATCAAATAACCACAATGCATCCAATATTTAGCGTACGTTTTTCCAGACAAGGCCTCAGACTGCGCAATTTCATCTTCATGATGAGGAAAAATATTATCCACTCCTCCCGTATGCAAATCAAATGTTTCACCCAAAATTGATGTGCTCATCGCTGAGCACTCAATATGCCAACCGGGTCGACCCCGACCCCAAGGTGAATCCCAATAAACATCCCCATCACTCTCCACATGCGCCTTCCAAAGAGCAAAGTCAGCCACATTATCCTTTTCATATTCATCCTGGCTAACGCGTGAACCAGATCGCATCCCCTCACGATCTAATCGGGCCAAGCATCCATAACGATCAAACTTATCAATCCGATAATACACAGAGCCATCCTCTGATTGATAACCATATCCTTTATCAACCAACCCCTGAATCATCTCTATCATTTGAGGAATATAATCCGTCGCTGCCGGGTAATGTTCTGCAGGTTGAATATTCAGAACAGACAAATCATGAAAGAAAGCCTCTTTATAGAGCGCTGTGAACTCGTTTAAACTTTTACCTTGCTCAATCGAGTGCCGAATCGTCTTGTCATCGACATCGGTAAGGTTTTGAACCTGTTCAACTTCAAATCCAGCAAACTGAATGTAACGACGCAGAAGGTCTTCAAACATATAAGCTCGGAAATTGCCAATATGAGCATAATTGTAGACTGTAGGACCACACGTATACATCCGAATTTTTTTTCCATCCAGAGGCACAAGCTCCTCTTTCTTTCTACTCATCGTATTGTAAATATGAAATGCCATACACTATTCCTCAACTCTCGTAACCAGTGCGTCTTTCCATAAACTTTCTAAGTCATAGTATTCCCGAATTTCTTCCTCGAATATATGAACCATCACGCCCTGAATATCTAAAATAAGCCACCCGCTGTCTGGTATTCCTGTTCGGTCAAAATCAGTTAACCCCTCTTCTTTCAGCTTTAATTGTAACCCTTCAAATAAGGCTTTCAAATGAGGCCGATTTGCACCCGTAGCTATAATAAAATAATCAGAAACGGTAGAAACTTTCTTCAAATCCAGAATTTGAATGTTCAGTGCTTTTTTATCATCCAAATACGACGAAATGTTATTAATCAATGTCTCCTCAATCATCAGTTTAAACTAACGATCATAAACCGCATTGTCCACTATGTACTTATAAACACATGAAGGAACCATATGCTCAATAGGTTGATTCGAGTGAATAGCCTCCCTAATCGCCGTTGATGATATTCCGTCAATGCATATGTCTAAACACTGCCGTCTGAGCGAGACCTTTTCAGCTGCATCAAAATTCATCTGATAAATTAACGAGTAGACAGAATCGTAGCCCTTACGCGAAAAAATCGTTACGGAAGAAAGGCGCGTTAATTCATCCACTTGATACCATGAATCAAAATGATGCAGCGAATCACTCCCGAGTAATAAAAAAAGGTCTGCATCAGGAAATCTTTCTCGAAAATAGCGAATGGTTTCAACGGTATAGGAGACACCACCCCGCTCAATTTCGCACATAGATATTTCTACTTTCCTCATACCTTTAACAGCACATTGCAACATATCAACGCGTTGCTGAATGTCTGTCTGCTTAACGTCCTGCTTGTGAGGCGCGCGGTAGGCAGGAATAAAAAAAAACGTATCTAATGATAGTGAATCTATTGCTTTCTCAGCAACTTGAACATGGCCATTGTGAACGGGGTCAAAAGAACCTCCAAACAATCCAATGCGCTTATTCATAGAAATTCCAGCGATCTTAAAATCTGCTTTGCCAAACTTTAATCACATCTCCCGCTTCAATTTTAACATCCTGAGCCGGATCCTTCTCGAGAACTGTTAAATTGTAGGTATAGATTTTACCTTGTCTCGAAATTGTAACCTTTTTTCTATTAGCAAACGAAGTATAACCCCGAGCACCTGCAATCGCCTGTAGCAATGTAGTCCCACTACTTAACGGAAATTGACCCGGTTGTAACACCTCACCCTGAACATAATAAACTTTAGCCGTCATCGTCACATTCACAGAAATATTACGATAAATTCCCCCATCGATGTAGAGTCGTTCGATTTTATCTTCAAGTTCAGAAGTCGTTGATCCAGCCGCTTCTACAGGTTCATCAATATGTAACAAATTAATCTCACCGTTTTCATCAATCACGGGTTCCAAATATTGTTGGTCAAGAACCCCATTGAAACGGACATATAGCGGATCCAATGGCTTCAATCGGTAAGCATCTAATTTCTCATCTGTTGTATGGGCGACACGAGTCTGATTGTCCATATATGCCGAGTTCGAAGAACAACCCACGATGAAAAAACAGATCATAACAAACAAGGAGCATTGTAATTTATTCATAAATATCTCACTAAATAGTTTTGGCTTCAGCCTGATCATCATCATTCTGCTGATAATAATCAGAATAATATGAATGATAATAGTAATAATAATCATCACGCATCACGTTAATATTGTTCAAAACAGCTCCTGCGACATTGATAGATTGCGCTTGTAAGCTAGCCAAAGCCTTGCGAAGCATGTCAATCGGATACTTACGGTATTGAATGACCAACACCGAACTGTCTACCTCTTTCGCAATGATAGATGAATCACTGATACCGACAACCGGTGGCGTATCAATTAAAACCAAATCATATTTCAATTTAAGGCTCTGAATCAATTCTCTGATCTTTTTGGGATCCAAAACCCCTAATGAAGCGCGAGGGAGTCGTCCAGAAGGCAAAAACTGAAGATTGGGAACACTGGTTGCTTTAATCGCTTCCTCAACCGGCACATCTCTCAAGAGAACATTTGTGAGTCCAAAGCGGTTCGACATACCCAAAATGGTGTGCTGAACCGGACGTCTTAAATCAGCATCTACTAATAATACACGCTGTCCCTGCTGTGCTGCCACATACGCTAAGTTAAATATGGTTGTTGATTTACCCTCACCTGCTCCACTGGATAACACACAATGTGCTACCCCTTCATCAGAATCAGACATAAAGGCCAAGTTTGTCTTCATGACACGATAAGATTCCGCGTTCTCACTATCAGGTCCCTCTTCAATTAAAGGTCGTACTTTCTGCGGCACAAGCCCTAATACCTTTAACTTCAGCTGATTTTCTATATCGTCCGCACTCTTGATAGATCTATCCAAATATTCAATAAAATAGGCGAGTCCAACACCGGCACCCAGCCCAACAAAAATACTTAACAATACATTCAAAAATAAATTAGGACTTACGGGCCTAGCATCCGGTTCCGCTATATCAATGACATCGACAGGGTTACGAGGGACCTGCAATGTAATAATCTCTTGCCGATGTTTAGACATCAACTGATTATAAATAAATCGCTCGGTCTCTAGATCCGCTAAAGCATTTCGATAAGGACGAAATTTAGTACCTTGAGACTCAATCGTATCGGTTCGCACACTGGCTAAAACTTTATCTAAACTTTCGAAATTATTTTTTGCAATAACGTACTCAGTCTCCAGACCATTTCTAAGACCGTTTAATCGTCTCGTCAATGTTCCTTCCAACGTGGCAATCTGGGACTTCAACCGTTTTACTTCCGGGTGATTATCCCCATAGTCTGCCTGAACAGAACTGAGTTGAACTTCAACATCTTGTATCTGCTGGATGGTATTCATCACCGACTGGTCAAACGTAATGTAGGAAGCCCGTTCTAAGAGATCTTTGTCATTTAAATTTTCAAGGATCTTGAGCAGACCCTCTTTTTCAACCATCTCACGCTGAGCAAAGAGACGATCCCCCTCTAACTGTTGCATTCGAACCTCGCCCACATCAAACTGACCTTCGCCACCGACTACAGCAATGTTCAAGTCTTCTCGAATCTGTTGAATATTCTCTTCAGCATCTGCAACACGTTGACGCTGCTCTGACAATGACTCTTCAATTTTATCAATAGCCGTGCGTGCATCTTTTGAAGCTAAATCAAGTCTCGAATCTCGGTATACTTCCGCAATCTCATTCGCAATATCAGCCGCTTCATTCGGATTATCTCGCTTCACATTAATAACAATCAGGGATGTGTCACGTTGCTGAAATACACTCACACTATTTTTAAGAATTTTTAACGCTACATCTCGCGATAACGTCTCTCCATTTTTACCCCACTCAACTTGCAAACTGAGCCGATTAATCACCTCATTGAGAATGGGCTTGGACGTTAAAATTTCAAACTGAGTCTTCAGAAAATACGGATTATACTGTGTCATATAATTCTGCTGAACAGCAAAAGGGTTTATTTCTGGAGAATCCTCTGAAACAGAAATTCTGGCAGAAGAAGCATAGATGTTTGGCAACAATAACGTGTAAACGGTACCCGTCAACACGACCAAAAAAGCAACTGCCAATACCAACTCTTTGCGAGAACTAATAACGCGCCAATAATCTAAAAAATGGAGCGTACTACCCTGCTGTTCACTTTGGTCATTCATATAACAAATTCCTCAAAAAAATTAAGATGGTGAAATATAACTTCACCATCTCAAAATTAAAAGCGCGTAACTCAAAATCTCAATTTACAGTTGCAACTTCCAACCTAAATAAATTCGATTCCGTTCATAATCAGCACTGATTTCAGAATCACGGAAACGCCCCTGATAACCGGCCTCAACAAAGTGATTACGGTTAATTCTGTATTCAGAACGAATATTTACAATCGTACTCCGATCTTCTACCGAATTGTTATCACCACCAAGACGCCTAAAATCCACATCAAAATCTGATAGAATGTAAGAAACCGACACCGCTAAATTGATTTTAGCTGTTAAGTCATGCGTAAGGGAAACCAACAGGTCTGAACGTTTTTCAGCGTTGTAAGCCGTTTGTGTGGTGTAACGCAAACTGTGACTAAAACTACTATTCAAACGAGTCCGTTCGGAAACGTCATAATTAAGACCTAATTCCAAAAAAGGATTTGAACTATCACTGGACCCGCTTGACTCGCTCTGTTCAATTTCAGCATCTGTGTATCCCAACTGCAACGTGCTAATAAACCGTGGATTAAATACCCGGTCATAGCCGATGAACAGCGTATCCGATTGCATGCTACCGCCGTCATTGTCAACTTCATGATTAGAATGTTGATACCCCAAGGAGACAGATTGTTTATCTTGATCAAGATTTCGCAGGAATAAACCACTGAATCCATACCGATCAAAATCACGTGTTCTATTAGCATTTGCTGAGTCGTTATCATTACGACGGTTCACAACAGAAGCTCCCACGTTCAAATTGTTTCTATCACTGAGCTGATGAACAATTGCACCTTGCAAATTATTCTCACCATACTCCGTTGATGCTTCCGAGAAGTTACGATCTTCTGTCGTTTGGTTATAATCCAATTCTGAATAACGAAAACGATCGGAAATATTCAGGCTGGTTGATTGACTCAACGCATTTTGATAACTGGCATAGAAATCTTGAAGAATCAGTGTTTTATCTTCTGTTTCAAAACGATACCGAACTTCTGGCTGCCAATAGAGCAACAAGTCAGATCGATTTGAGAACAATATCTTACCTGATAAATTCAAAATATCACTGATATATCCACTTTGTAATTCGTCATTACCACTCTGGTAGACGTTGTCATCGTACCCAGCACGAACGTAATTAGAGAAGGTGAAATTCTGTGATTCAGATGCGTGTCCATGTGAAACAACAAGCATCGCAACAACATATATAAATATAATTTTTTTCATCGTATGAGAGTCCTATTTTATAAATCTATTTAAGATTATATTTGAGTGGCGTCGTTTTCATTGAAACCACCGCCGTCTGGTGTTGTCGTCGATTCACGGAAATCATCGTGCAGTACATTCATGACATCTTGATAGATAGGTGACATGGCAATGTTTTGATAAATATTCGGAATTTCCGCCACTCCATCACCTGCCTGGTCAACCGTTACACCCTCTACCGCTATAACCTCACTGGCACTCACGAGTTCCGTCAGCGATCCAACTCCATCAACCGAAGACAACGCTTGGTCTAAATTTTGTCCGTTAAAAATGTCACCACCCACTCCATACGCTGTGTCAATGTTTGCGACCAAACCATCGATTGCAGCATCATCTGAAGCTGGAACATCATTAAGACTTTGAATCAGCGCAAAGGTAACATTTTGCGTTTCTCTCAGATCTGAAATACGCCCCTGCAAACTCATATACTCTTGAGATTGACTATACGATGGGTCAGCAGCTGAATTCTCAGCTAACGTTCTCGTCATTGATGCAATATAGGTAGATAGCTGAACTAGCTTACTACTCGCCTCTTCTAAGGCTACTTTCTTTTTAGAAGTAGCTTCTTGGGCGGATACAGTCACACTCACAATAACTGCTAATGCCAAAATAACTTTCATCCAATTACTCATTATACAACTCCTGTCTCATCAGATTAGATTAGTCTAACCTGTTATTTATATTTTGAAGCAATCTGACGCTTCGTATATTCAACATTATCACTTACCAACTT
>CEOK01145245.1_pt1 | contig 16349 bp, 18 predicted proteins | sample 427001 | NCBI WGS metagenome assembly CEOK01 (sample SAMEA2591108, study PRJEB7988) | marine metagenome | isolation source: saline water (ENVO:00002010), including | reverse complement strand
ACTAAAGCCTGTCGAGGTGGTTGAAGATTACGAAAAAGTGATTTTTGGTGAGTTAAACCTGCAATCAGAGGGCGCTAATGCGTCACTTTTAAAGCATAACTTTGAACATTCCCCGCTATTACATGTACCACAAATACATTGGCCCTACTCTAATCAAAATGTGCTGGTTATGGAGCGTATTAGCGCTATACCAGTGACCAATATCGATGATTTGAAAGCAGCGGGAGTCAACTTCAAGAACCTTGCTGAGCGTGGTGTCGAAATATTTTTTACTCAGGTTTTCGAACACAACTTTTTTCATGCTGATATGCATCCGGGCAATATCTTCGTAGATGTTAAAAACCCAGAAAACCCACGTTATATCGCCATCGATTGCGCCATTATGGGGTCATTAACCCGCGAAGATCAGTTCTATATGGCGCGTAATTTAATGGCCATATTTAAACGTGATTACACACAGGTAGCCGAATTACATGTGCGCTCGGGTTGGGTGCCCAAGGATACCTCTATAGCAGAATTTACAACAGCCATTCGCTCGGTATGCGAACCTATTTTTGAAAGGCCACTAGGAGAGATTTCTCTGGGGCATATGTTGGTGAGCCTATTTAGTACCGCACGCCAATTTAATATGGAAGTTCAGCCCTCTTTGGTGTTATTGCAAAAAACCCTGCTTAATATCGAAGGTCTAGGTCGACAGTTGTATCCAGAATTAGATCTTTGGGCCACGGCGCAACCCTACTTAGAAAAATGGCTTAAAGACCGCTATTCACCCAAAGCCATTATCAAACAACTCAAAAATGATCTGCCTGATCTACTAGAAAAACTTCCACAGGTGCCACCCATGATTTTTCAAGCATTGGAAAATCTTCAAGTACCGGCATCTGAGCAACCAGATGTGAAAGCTAGGGCGCACTCAAAACCCAAATTATTAGCCTCGACGGGGGCTGTTATTGCTGGTCTTGGTTTAGGCCTATTGGCAACAGAGTGGATGCCAATGGCAGGATCGATGCTTGTAATAGGATCAGTTATTACTGCAAGCGGCATATTGTTGATGTTATTTCGATAGACTCATCCCTTTACATCCGATCTGTGACTGCCATAATGGCGCAATTAAATAGCAATAATTACTGTGGGGACTCAGTTTGAGTAACTTTCTCGACAAAATAACCTGGAATAGCGACGGACTTATTCCCGCTATTGCACAGGACCATAAATCGGGAAGAATCCTGATGATGGCTTGGATGAATGCCGAATCTTTAACCCTTACCGTTGAAGAGAACCGCGCCATTTACTGGTCGCGTTCGCGCCAAAAATTATGGCGTAAGGGCGAAGAATCAGGACATGTTCAACATATTAAAGAGATCCGACTCGACTGCGATAGCGATGTTATTATATTAACCGTTGATCAGGTGGGGGGTATCGCCTGCCATACGGGTAGAGAATCCTGTTTTTATTTTGTGCTTGAAGACGGCGAATGGGTCAGTGTCGACCCAGTATTAAAGAATCAAAAGGATATCTATTCATGAGTGATGCCGTATTAAAACAGCTGTTTGAGGTGGTTAAGGCACGCAAACAGTCCTCTGCTGACGAGTCTTACGTGGCTAGTCTTCATGATAAAGGTCTTAATAAGATTCTTGAAAAGGTGGGCGAGGAATCTGTGGAAACTATTCTCGCCGCGCGCGATGCAGATCAGAGTGGCGACAACAGTAAGGTCGTTTATGAAACTGCCGATCTGTGGTTTCACAGCCTAGTGATGCTGTCCCATCTGGATATTGAAGTTGATGACGTACTTGACGAACTAGAAAGTCGCTTTGGCCTTTCTGGTCTTGAAGAAAAAGCTAACAGATAAAAGGTAACTTATTATGGGATTTGGCTGGCAAGAATTATTAATTGTTTTGGTGATTGTGGCGCTAATTTTTGGCACCAAAAAATTACGCAATATTGGCTCAGATTTAGGCGGCGCTGTTAAGGGCTTCAAGGATTCTGCTGCCGACACTAAAGATCAGCAAAAGAAAGACGACTCCGAATAATCACCACATAAAGAATCTTACCCTAATCTATGTTTGATATCGGCTTTCTTGAACTTCTGGTTATAGCTCTAATCACACTGGTGGTCATGGGCCCTGAACGCCTGCCTGAGGCAATTAGAGCTATTAGCCTATGGTTTGGCCGCTTAAAGCAGATATGGGCTAAAACACGCCAAGAAATCGAAAATGAAGTGGGTATGGATGATATTCGCCATCAGCTTCACAACGAAGAAGTATTGCGCGACTTAGGCGAGCAAAAAGATCAGCTAGAACAAACCCTAGAAAATCACAAAACAGGTCAGCCATAAGATGACCAACTCAAAGGAATCTGCAAATCAGCCATTGATGACCCATCTATTAGAGCTACGAAATCGCCTTTTAAAAATTTTTGTTGCAGTGCTTGTAGTATTCGTCATCCTGTTTCCATTTAGCGAATCACTCTACTTGTATATTTCAGAACCATTAAGAGCCCTCTTGCCCAGTGCCTCGACCATGATCGCTACTGAGGTTACCTCGCCCTTTTTAACCCCATTTAAATTAGCACTGGTATCGGCGATGTTTATCAGCATGCCCTATATTCTCTATCAATTATGGGCTTTTGTTGCACCAGCGCTGTATCAACAAGAAAAGAAAATTGTTGTGCCGCTATTTTGTGCCAGTGTTATTTTATTCTATGCAGGTATGGCATTTGCCTACTACCTAGTCTTCCCACTAGTGTTTATGTTTTTTACTAGCGTAGCACCTGAGGGTATTAGCGTAATGCCTGATATTCGCGCCTATTTAGACTTTGTATTAAAACTGTTTATGGCCTTTGGCCTAAGTTTTCAAATTCCCATCGCTGTGGTTATTCTGTCCTGGCTGGGAACGGTTAACCCAGATAATCTAGCCAAAAAAAGACCCTATGTCTTTGTATTGTGCTTTGTTGTCGGCATGTTGCTTACCCCACCGGATATTATTTCTCAAGTGTTGTTAGCCGTACCTATGTGGTTGCTATTTGAGGTGGGAATATTGTTTGGGCGTCTAGTCAGCAATAAAGCTTAAAGATAGCGAATTAACGCAGTGGCGGGTATTTTTAGGGGTAAAACCCTCACCCTCAAATACATGGCCTAAATGGCCATCGCAATTAGCACACAAAATCTCTACACGACGGCCATCCTCATCTATTTCACGCCTTACCGCACCGGCAATTTCACCATCAAAACTAGGCCAACCACAGCCTGAAGAAAACTTAGTATCTGACCTGTAGAGAGGGCTATTGCAACGCTTGCAAGCATAAACACCCGATAAATAATGATCATTATATTCGCCAGTAAAGGGCATCTCGGTACCCTTATGCTCGATAATACGATTTTCTTCTGCGGTTAATTGATTATATTTAGTCATTATTCTGTCTGCCCTGTTTCAATAATATCATTCAGCTTTGACTGAAGATCTGGCTGTAGCTCGGGATAGCGGACGGCATACCATAGCTGATCTATCAATGTCTGATAGGTTTGAAGCTTTGGATCAAAATCATGCACAGCCAAACTCTTTTTTTGCTCGTCAGTAAAAATACGCAGGTAATCAAATTGTGGGTGACCCATTCCCGCATATTCCCAATCAATAATATAAATGCCCTTCCCATTAAGAATAATATTTTCAGCCATTAAATCATGATGGCAAAGTACCGGTCGCCAATCTTGATTATCAATCTGACAACCTAAATTTAAAATATAATTGGCTGTGCTTTGGCTAAGGTAATCCCCAGCAATCCGCTGGCAGAGTAGCTGACAATTAATTCGATAACTAAATTGGTTAAGGTCGGCGATCTCAATCTTCTGTAGCTCATTCAGAAGATTAGAAATTTCCTGTTGTGTGTTTTTATCGACAGTGGTGTGAAGATTTTCACCTTCAATATATTCACTAACCAGATATGTTTGATCGGCAAAATACACTGTTGGCACCCACGCCTTGGATGCTAAATGCTTAAGTATTGTAATTTCCGTCTGACGGTTAACCCCCAGCTTACTGGCATCTGGGTTATTAACCCTTAACACAGCTCGTTCAGAGCCTGCCTCAATAAGGTAACTGATATTGGTAAGCCCGCCCTCGAGTTGCTTAACAAGCTGAGGCTTAGATTGAAAAGGCGCCTGCCATCGACGCCAATTATCTAGGATTTTATTAACTGGACTGCTGACTCTGTTCGAGATAAGCCTTTCTCCAAGCTATATAACCAATAACCGCCAAGACCAAATACAACATAAATAACACTGCGGTTTGATACAACTCGCGGTCGATATATAAAAAGATCGAAACTGCATCGATAACAATCCAGTACAACCAATTTTCTAATACCTTGCGCGCCACCATAAAGGTAGTTATGACACTACCCCAAGTAGTAAATGAATCAATATAGGGCATTCTGGCATCGGTATTTTGCGACAATAGATATCCAGATATCGCAGATAAAACCAATACCAAGCCAATTATTGCTAGATGATTTTTTAACCGCCAACGGCTTAGCTTAATGCCTTCGGATTTATTGCCGCCACGCTGCCACTGATACCATCCATAGACCGCCAACACCATATAATAGGCATTGAGCGCCGACTCCATATAGAGGCTAACGTCGCCAAATATCCAAATATAGATACCGGTGCTTAAGAATGCACAGTACCAACAGAGGCTATTTTCGCGCATCGCAAATAACAGATAAGCAATACCTAAAAGAACCGCAACTGTTTCCAGCCCAAGCCATTCAAACATTATTTAAGTGCCTTATATCCGGGGATTACTTTCATGACATAAACCGCCATATTAAATTCTTTATAGCAGTCGGCAATGGTTTTTTGCACTGCCTGCATTGCATGGTTGTACTCACCCTGAACCACAGTACTGGTTGGAAATGTGGTTATTACAAGATCATCAAACTGATTAATACGCTCGATAAAACCATCAATGGGAGGAATAAATTCTTCCCGATTGGGATACATACTGATATCAATAGTGACTTCGATCATTAGATACCTATAATCTTGGTGTATTAGACTTAAAAATCAGCACGCGCAGAAATACCCACCACCTTTGGCGCACCCAACTGTTGGAATTCAGTTTCATCAAATCCAACACCTGAACGCGGATCAGCATCCCAGCCAGCGAAACCTCGGACACCATAGTCTTTATCAGTGGCATTATTGATATAGGCAGTTAATTGATAGCCATTAGCTTGATAAGCCAATCGTGCATTAACTAGTATATAGGCTTGCGATTGGTAATTGTGCGAGTCTGAGTAATAAAATTTATCCTTGCCCTCTAATTCTAGCGTAGCTGAAAGCCTGTTGGTAAAGGCATATTGGGCAGAGGTAGCAAAAGTATATTCTGGCGCATGTGCCGCGGCTCTATTGTCTAAGTTAAAGGCCTCAGGATCCGAATTATTATGTTCAGTGATCTTGGTTTTTAACAGGCCAAGGCTAGAAGTCAGGCTTAAACTATCATCTAACTGCCATGTCATTTCCCACTCAACACCGTAGCTATAACCCTTACCAGCATTAGTAGTGAAATCTACAAAACTGGCTGCTCCACCATCATTAACAACTGCAGTCGAGGACTTTAACTGAAGATCTTGGCGATCTGTATAAAAAGCAGTAATACGGTTAGTCATATCGCGGTCGGGTGAATAAAATTTTCCACCAATTTCATAGTTCCACTGATATTCGGTATCAAAGTGCCTATCTGACTCACTGGGTAAATTAACCTCACCATTAAAGCCTCCGGCTTTGTAGCCCCTTGTTAGACTTAAATAAAGCAAATCGTTTACTTCAGTGGTCAATTCAAGAGCAAGTTTACCACCCACTAGATTCTCATTATTTTTACCACTAATTTGATTGCTATCAGAATAGTCTGATTTCCACTTCTCAAAACGCAAACCAGAGGTTAAAGCAAGCTTATTTTTTATTGGCGTATTGGATTGAACAAAAAGGGACGTGGACGATGTTTTGTAGTCACTGTTAAATAATTCTGAGATGTCATATTCACCCCAAAAACCATCATAATCTCTACTGAGCCCTATTGTTGATTTCTGATAATAAATACCCAGCAACCAATCACTGCCTGCAATTTGTCCCTCAGATCCTGAAACCCAGCGAATTTCAGCAGAATCTCGAGCAATATCGCGCAAGTAATTATCAAATGCTTGATAGCCAGGTTGAAATTCGGGATCAGTCCAATCTTCATCAAAACCATACTCAGCATCGGTACGATTAGAGGTAAAAATACTCTTTATGCTGATAGCATCAGATTTTTCCCAGTTACTTTTAACCGCAAATGCTGTACTTTTTTGACGATCGTGGCCAGGCTGATCTGACATAGTGGTGCGGTTTTCATCTAGAGAAAACGCATCATAGCCATTATCAATATCCAAATGCAGTGCGGTAAAATCAACGGTTAAGTTATCAGCCGCCATGTAACGCAACTTTAAACGTGAGGTTACTTCATCGATATTATTAGTGTCTTTTCTATTTACTGTAGTGTTTTTAATAAACCCATCAGATGTGGTTTTTCCTACAGCAACCCTATATTGGAGCTGATCATCTAAGGAAACACCAACGGCGGCTTCTAGACTTGAGCTATTATAGCTACTGGCCGAATTTTTGATATAACCCTGACTTTCTGTAGATGGATCCGCTGATTTAAGATTAATAACACCCGCCAATGCATTGGCGCCAAATCGAGTACCTTGAGAACCTCTAAGCACCTCTACCTGATCAATATCAAGTAGGGTTGCGGCTCCACCAAAACCAGTAAAATCTATTCCATCAACATAGGTACCCACCGATGGATTTAATGGCGCAACAAACTGACTTCGCTCGCCAACGCCTCGAATCTGGAAATATTTGCCTCTAGAAGCACCAGCGGCAAAATTTACATTGGGCGCTAATGCCAATAATTCTTCTAGGTGACGACTATTTCGTTGATTAATCACCTTAGAATCAATCACTGAGATACTGGTTGGAATATTTTTTAATTGGGATTCACGAAAATCCGAGGTGACTATAACCTCTTCTAAATCAACTTCCGCAAAGGACGGAGGAATAATAAATAGTGAAGAAAGTATTAACTTAAAAATTATAGTGTGTAGCAAAGGTTTCATATTGGAGCCTCGATAACAGTTGGTTAAGGAGACCCGGAATCAAAAGACGAGGGGGAGCGAATTACTAAGTCCTATTCCTACGCCGGCATAATCCGGATCAGGTTCAAAGGGTTCTTCTCAGGTTAAAATAACCGCCCCTTAGGCAAGGTCAATTATATCATTGTCTAAGTATAGGATTCAATAATAGGGTTTTTGTTAATTTTTTAATAAGGCATATTTCTAATACTTTAGTACTAGCACTTAAAGGTTATACAAAAACGCTTCAAATTATAATAAATTAATAAACGAAGAATAAGCGCACTTTATAAGAAACACTAACTAAATAATAAATATAAAAGCAAAGTGGCGATTTATTTATTGTTTTTAATGGATTTATAAAAATTAAGGGATTTAGTTATGGACGCTGATAGATACGATGGAAGATCATTCCCCAATAAATTGGATATTTCAAAAATTAGCAGTGACGATGTTATGAATCAAGCAATTAGCCAGTTAGAAGCTGCTTTTGAATTAGGACTAGCGGGTTTAAGGGAGTACTTAAACCAACTAGCCCCTGAAGATCGAGAAAAAGTTATTTTGACGATTTCTGATAGTATTCAAAAATACTAATCGAGTTCCTCAGCCAGCATAGAGAATAGTCGCCTTAATTGGTTTGGTCTTAATCCGCTCATTTGCTGATACAAACGAGCAACAGGGTCACCATCCTCTCGAACTTCTGTAGGTTCTTGATACATGGATTCTGGATCAACGCCGAAGAAATTGGCTATGCGCACAACTGATTCGCGCCTAGGCTCTTTGGTCTTTTCATTTAGAATTCGATTAATAGTTGGCTGGGGCACTCCACATCCACGAGACAAACCGCTTTGTGAAACCCCATTTTCTCTCATCAATCTAGCCAATTGTTGGCTAATATCTACTTTGCTCATAATTATTACTCTTCCCTAGTATATAATTTTATATTCATAATAACTAAAACACCATTACTTTAAGTGAATGTTTACTTTTGCGGACTAAATAACGACGACTACTATCTGCATTTCTCTTGTATTAACTTCAAACAAATACTTCATATATTTCAATTAGGTATATCCAAACTACGCAGTTAAGTCATCAACTAGCTGTTTTACCACGAAGGGGTCAGCCAGTGTTGAAATGTCTCCTAAATTTTCGTATTCACCACAGGCAAGTTTTCTCAAAATTCTTCTCATTATTTTTCCAGAGCGGGTTTTTGGTAATCCCGGTGCCCAGCGAATTGTGTCCGGTTTTGCAATGGGTCCAATCTCAGCAGCACAAAGTGCAATTAGTTGTTTTTTGAGATCTTCATCTGGGTTAACGCCTTTCATGAGGGTAACAAAACAAAAGATACCCTGCCCTTTTATATCATGTGGAGATCCCACTACAGCTGCTTCGGCCACCGCATCATGAAGCACTAGTGCACTTTCGACCTCAGCCGTCCCTAAGCGGTGACCGGACACGTTAAGAACGTCGTCAACTCGCCCTGTAATCCAGTAATAACCATCTTCATCTCGTCGCGCACCATCGCCGGTAAAATAGTATCCCGGGTAAGCACTAAAATAAGTATCTACACAGCGCTGATGATCGTTAAATACCGTTCTAATTTGACTTGGCCATGATTTTTTTATCATTAGCAACCCTTCACCAGCACCATCAACTTCTTTTCCTTCAGGGTCAAGTATTGCTGGCTCTATGCCAAAAAAAGGTAATGTAGCTGACCCGGGCTTAAGCGCCATTGCACCGGGGAGTGGCGTCAACATATGAGCCCCTGTTTCAGTTTGCCACCATGTGTCCACTATGGGGCAACGGGATTCACCTACAACGCGATAGTACCAATCCCATGCCTCAGGATTAATTGGCTCACCTACCGTTCCTAAAAGTTTTAATGAACTTCTCGATGTTTTACTAACAAAATCATCACCAGATCCCATTAGTGCTCGAATTGCTGTGGGAGCTGTATAAAATTGATTGACTTTGTGCTTGTCTATAACCTGCCAAAACCTTGATGCATCTGGATACGTTGGAATACCCTCAAACATTAGGGTAGTTCCGCCATTGCAGAGCGGTCCGTATATGATATAACTATGACCGGTAATCCAACCGACATCAGCTGTGCACCAGTATATATCCCCCGACTTATAGTCAAAAGTATATTTGTGGGTCATTGCTGACATTAAGAGGTAACCCGCCGTTGTGTGGACTACTCCCTTTGGCTTTCCCGTAGAACCTGATGTGTAAAGTATAAACAGCGGATCTTCAGAATCCATAATCTCAGGTTCACAATTAGCGGGAACAGAATCAATGGCTTGCTGATAGTTCACATCTCGACTTTCGTGCCAATCAATTGCTGATGAAGTACGCTCAACAACAATACAGCTGTGTACATTGGGACAATTTTTTAGTGCTTTATCAGTATTGGCTTTAAGGGGTATTTTTTTACCGCCTCGAACGCCTTCATCAGCAGTAATAATAAGCCTACAATCAGAATCAAGAATCCTATCTTTTAATGCCTCGGGGGAAAATCCTCCAAAAACTACGGAATGAACAGCACCAATTCTTGCACAGGCTAACATGGCATAGGCCGCCTCTGGGATCATTGGCATATATATGCAAACACGATCACCTTTTTTTATGCCGCGCTGACGAAGAACATTACCTAACTTTGAAACCTGCTCATGTAGTTCCTTGTATGTAACCTTTTCGTCATTATCTGGCTCATCACCTTCCCATATAATTGCCGTTTGATTTGCACTTTTTTCAAGATGACGATCGATACAATTAACTGCAATATTTAATTTACCACCAATAAACCATGATGCTTTTGCAGTTTGAAAATCAGATACACTAAGGGTATCCCAAGCCTTTTCCCAGCTTAGAAATAAATCGGATTGTTCTGTCCAAAATATATCAGGCTCTTCTAAGGATTGGCGGTACATATCCTTATATTTGTCCGCATCTATCCAACAATCTGCTGACCAATTTTCTGCCACCGAATAAATTAATTTGTCAGACATCAAAACTCCACTATGCGAAAGAATACTATTCCGTTGAGTTTATTAATTTTAACCTCATACCTCAACCAAATCATTGATTTTTAACAAAAACTAAACGGTATTGAATCAACTCATTAACTCGAAAAGCCGTTAGCATAAAAATTAAACAGAGTTAAAGCTATTTATGGTTGCTCGAAAACGATCAATAATTTAGTTTTTATACAGTGCTACTCCCGTAGCCAATACATCTAAAATTACTAAATGCACTATTCTTGAAGAAATAGGAACATGGTTTTTTGAAAATTTTAGCGTGTCGATATACAAACTGAGGGTACTAATATCTCCAAGAAGACTTTTTGATGGTGTCAGAGAAATAACGATTGAGCCATTCTTTTTTGCAGTTTGGGCGATTTCAAGCAGCTCTCTATTGCTATCGGTTTCAGAAATAATAAAAAACACATCATTTTTTTGTCCTTTAGCTACAAGCATCTGCTGAATTAAAACGTCACCATGACTTGAAACAGGAAGATTTAATCCTAAGAATTTATTGGCAGAATCCCTTGCCACTAGAGCTGAAGCGCCATGGGCAAAGAAATATATTCCACTGGCCTGAACTAAACTTTCAATAATCTGATTGATGTGTTGATGACAAATGTTTTCTCGGACTTTAGCCAGACGACTAATAGCTGTATCAAATATTTTTGGAGTAAAACTGGCAACCTCATCTGAGGGATCTATTTTGGGATTAACATAGCATATTCCGCTGGCTAGTGATCTAGCTAATCTAAGCTTTAAATCAGGAAATCCCTTTGCATTAAAGCGTTTGCAAAACCGATTGACACTAGGCTCACTTACCGATGACTTTCTAGCCAAACTGGCGATACTTGATTCTGTTGCGGATTTTGGATCCGCTAGAATAGCTCTAGCGACCTTAGTCTGTGTTTTATTGAGCTTAGGCAGCTCTTTTGAAATCGCTTCAATAAGATTTAGGTTGCCGAATTCTACTGATATTTGTGGTTCACGATTCATCTCAATCCTTAAGTTTTACGTGTAACTTTAATCGCAGATAATCGATTTTTCTGCGAATTTTAACGCCCTCAGCTAGCTTCCATAGCAACTAAATTTTAGGGTTTTTGACCTCAATATTGTAAACATAGTCAATTAAACCTAATTAACGGACATCTTTTTGTAATTATAAGCAAAAAAAACCGTTATCAATTGATTAAAATGCTGTTAAAAATTATAATTTTTGTAATTTTACTACAAAACAAGGTTTCCCTCTTATGTTCAAAATAGCCATTAATGGTTTTGGCCGTATTGGTCGCAATATTGTCAGAGCTTATTATGAACGCCCTGAACTTCACGACAAACTTCAAATTGTTGCAGTTAATGATTTGGGTGATGTGGATATCAGTGCACACCTTTTGCAGTTTGATACTGTTCATGGTCGCTTTAACCAACAGGTTGAAGTGGGCGATAACAAAATGACTGTCAATGGTGATGAAATTAAATGGTTCTGTGAAAGAGACCCTGCCAACCTTCCTTGGGGTGACTTAGGGGTTGATGTGGTATTTGAATGCACAGGTGTATTCACTAAAAGGGATAAAGCGGCACTTCATATTGCCGGTGGCGCCAAGAAAGTTATAATTTCTGCACCTGGTTCTGGTGTGGATGCTACTGTGGTTCATGGCATTAATCATGATCAACTAACTTCTTCCCATGAAATTATTTCTAATGCTTCATGCACTACGAACTGTTTGGCACCATTGGTGGCTCCTCTTCAGGAGGCTATGGGTATCGAGTCAGGCTATATGACGACTGTTCATGCCTACACTAATGACCAACAGTTAAGTGATGTTTATCACTCTGACGTATACCGCGCTCGGTCTGCTACTCAATCTATGATTCCTACCAAAACAGGGGCTGCGGTTGCGATTGCTGATGTAATACCGGAGCTTGCAGGAAAACTTGATGGTATGGCGGTTCGTGTGCCAACCATTAATGTTTCTCTTGTTGATTTGGTGTTTAACGCTGGTCGTGAAACAACGGTTAAAGAAGTTAATCAAGTGCTTAAAACAGCCGCTGAAGGCGAACTGGGTAGTGTATTAAGCTACTGTGACCAACCTTTAGTTTCTGCAGATTTTAATCATATTGCCTACTCTAGTAACTTTGATTCTTTGCAAACTCGCGTGAACGGATCTATGGTTAAGGTGATGGCTTGGTATGATAACGAATGGGGTTTCTCAAATCGCATGCTAGATAACAGCCTTGTACTCTTAACCGCGGACTAATTTTTTTATGCCAAGAAGAACCAAAATCCTTGCAACATTGGGGCCAGGAAGTAGTGACGAAAGCAACCTGACCAAACTAATTCAGGCGGGAGTCAACGTTTTCCGCCTTAACTTTTCCCACGGCAGTGCCGAGGAACACACTGAGCGCGCCGTTACTATTCGAAAAATTGCCAAGTCACTGCAGATTCCTGTAGGTATACTTTGCGATATGCAGGGGCCGAAAATACGCATAGGTGGTTTTGCTAATGATGCAAAAATTGATCTTGCTGTAGATGATATTTTTAGCCTCGATAGCAATATGGATAAAGAAGCTGGAAATCAAGATTCTGTTTATATTGAACAGGAACTCCTCGAAGATATGGATGCTGGGGATAAGCTATTGCTCGATGACGGTCGACTCACATTTGATATTTTAGAAAAATCATCGACTGTTGCTCGCTGCAAAGTGGTTCAGGGTGGTGTACTTTCTAGCAAAAAAGGGGTTAATAAATTTGGTGGTGGCCTTTCTGCTGATGCATTAACACCTAAAGATAAGGCAGACATTAAAACCGCTGCAGCGCTTAAAACCGATTACCTCGCCATTTCATTTGTTCGTGCAGCTGCGGATGTTGAGTTAACTAGACAGCTTCTTAAAGATGCAGGTAGTAGCGCTCATATTATTGCTAAGGTTGAGCGAGCCGAGGCTATTACTGAGGAATTTTTACCGGGTATTATCGAGGCCTCTGATGGCGTTATGGTTGCTCGAGGTGACTTGGGTGTTGAAATTGGTGATGCAAACTTGGTTGCTGTTCAAAAGCAACTGATTGAAGCGGCCATGTCTGCTAATAAGGTGGTCATTACTGCAACTCAGATGATGGAGTCTATGATTACCGCCCCTACTCCAACACGAGCAGAAGTTTTTGATGTGGCAAATGCCGTATTAGATGGAACCGATGCTGTTATGCTTTCAGCGGAGACAGCAGTAGGTAGTTATCCTGTTGAAACAGTTACCGCTATGGCTAGAGTGATTGAAGGCGCTGAAAAGCACCCTTTAACTCAGCGATCAAAACATAGAATCGATGAAACTTTTGAGCGCATAGATGAATCCTTAGCCTTGTCTGCTATGTATGCAGCTAATCATCTAAAAGGCGTTAAAGCTGTAATCTGTATGACTGAAACTGGCTTTACGCCATTATTAATGTCTAGAATTACCTCTTCGTTACCTATTTATGCTTTTGCTGAAAAGGCGGGTACCTGTGAAATTACTGCCCTTTATAAAGGCGTAGTCCCGGTTCCTTTCGAAACATCCTCTTTGAAGCCATCTGATATTAACCACTTGGCGGTTGAAAAGCTTCGCGAATATAATGCAGTGTGTGATGGTGATCTTGTGCTTATCACCAAAGGTGACTTTGTGAATGTTCAGGGTGGCACTAACACCTTAAAAATCGTTCGCGTAGGCGATATTATTCGCTAGCAAAAAAAATGCCCTCAGCAATTCTTGCAGAGGGCATTTTATCTTTCTTAAATACAACGTTTTTTAACTTGCCCAATACACTGTCACTGGAAGCTGTGATTGTTGCAGCACTGACCTAATTGGAAGCTCTTTTACGTCATTTCCCGCTAGGGCTTGATCAAGTACCTTTTGTTTGTTTTCGCCGCTTATATGAATAATAAGACGTTCTGTGTTCAATAAACGTGGCAAGGTCATGCTTATACGCTCATGAGGGGCTGCTGTCGGAGTAACCGCAATACAACTGCGACCAGAGTTTAGATCAAGTCCTGCTGCAAGCGCGGTTGCTCCAGGGAATAGTGAGGCTGTATGACCATCGTCTCCCATGCCTAGAATAACTACAGTGAACTGACCTTGTTTTGATAGTTCAGCCTCAAGTTCAGGCTCACCATCAACAGCTGTGTCTGCCGCATTTTTAAGGGATAAAAACTGTGCACAATGAGCTTCATTAATTAATAGGTTTTCTCGAACTAATTTTTCGTTGCTATCCTGATGATCGTTATCAACCCAACGCTCATCTGCTAAGGTTACTGTCACTTTGTCCCATTCCAATATTTGCTGTGATAGCTGGTGAAAGAAACCCATGGGGGTTCTGCCACCTGACAAAATAAGCGATGCTTTACCATGCTTTTCAATTGCATTACTTAAGCGCTCACTAACCTCAGCTGATAAAGTATTATCAAGGGCCGATGTGTTTTCGAATTTTTTTAATTCCATATTTTACTCCCGCTTAGTAAGGCTTCAGGCTAAATACCAGCTTCGACCATCATTTTCTATTAGCGATTCAGATTTTCCTGGACCCCAAGAACCGGCACTGTAATATTTTACACCCGCTTCATTGTCAGACCATGCCTGCAGGAGATCGTCACACCACTGCCAGGATGCTTCTACTTCGTCACGACTAACAAACAGCCATTGATCACCATTTAAAACTTCTAATAGTAATCGCTCATAGGCGTCGACTATTCTGCCATCGTCATTAGGATCGAGAAAATCGAGATTTAATGTTCTTTTTTCAAGACTTGAGCGCTCTTTCATGCATTGTTTTTTAGATAGCATTTCAAGCTGAATGCCTTCATTTGGCTGAAGTCTAATAACCAATCGATTATTAGCTCCTGAGTCATCGTCAGAAAAAATTGCATGGGGATTATCTTTGTAAGTAATCACAATTTGGGTCACTTTTTCTTTCATTCTTTTGCCCGTGCGAAGATAAAATGGAACGCCAGCCCAGCGCCAGTTATCAACGAATACCTTTAAGGCTACAAAGGTTTCAGTATTACTGCTGTCTTCTGCACTTCCCTCTTCTTCCATATAGCCAACCACTGGATCATCTGAGATCGAGCCCGCTGAGTACTGTCCGCGTACTGCATGATCAAAAACATTGTTTTTGTTAATGGGTGTCATAGCCTTGAGAAGTTTTACTTTTTCAGCGCGTATTTCATCAGCTTCTACCTTATTGGGCGGCTCCATAGCGACCAAAGAGAGTAATTGTAATAAATGATTCTGAACCATATCACGCAACTGACCTACGCCATCATAGTAGGTCCAGCGCCCTTCAATTCCTACTATTTCTGCCGCTGTAATTTGGATATGATCAATGCTGCTATTATCCCATTGAGTGTGGATAATTCGATTGGCAAATCTAAGTGCAAGGAGGTTTTGAACGGTCTCTTTGCCCAGATAATGATCGATACGATAAATACCGCTTTCAGGAAAGAATTTACCTACTGTATCGTTCACTTCTTTAGAGCTCTCAAGATCGTGCCCAATAGGCTTCTCTAGAACAATTCGCGACTTTGCATCGATGCAATTGGCTTCGTCCAAATGCTGACAAATAGTACCAAACATACTGGGCGGAGTGGCCATATAGAAAATAAGCGTGCGGCTCTCATCTGACCAGTCTTTGAGTGCATTGAACTGTTCTTTTTCGGAGAATTCGATACGTATGTATTCAATGCGCTTTTTGAACCTAGACCAAACAGTATCACACCAGTCATCGCCAAGATTGGTCTTTAAGGTCTCACCCATTTGCTCTACAAATTCTGCAGACCCGAGCTCCTGACGCGCAACAGCGGCAATGCGTGTATTGGCTGATAATAAATCGGCTTTATCTAGCTGAAAAAGTGCTGGAAATAGCTTTCGGCGCGATAAATCTCCTTGCGCCCCAAATAAAACTAAATCAATTTTATTACTACTCATTTTTTACCTCGTAGTTTATTACTACTACTTTAAAATTGGCTTACTATACAAGCGCCGACGCTTCGCGCGCTAGCCGTTCAATTTCCTGCCATTGCTTTTCTCGAATATCTTTTGGTTTAGCAATCCATGACCCACCCACACACATTACGTTGGGTAGTGCCAAATAGTCCATTGCGTTACCTAGACTAATACCACCTGTCGGGCAGA
>CEOK01005033.1_pt1 | contig 16392 bp, 32 predicted proteins | sample 427001 | NCBI WGS metagenome assembly CEOK01 (sample SAMEA2591108, study PRJEB7988) | marine metagenome | isolation source: saline water (ENVO:00002010), including | reverse complement strand
TGCTTACTTGTTAAGGGGCGAGAAGATACAAGCGTTTCCGGGTCAGAATCATGACGCACACATCGCGGCTCATGTACAGTTTATGACCATGCCTTTGATCAAAGAAAACCCGATGGTGTTTTCAATGATCCTCGGAAACATACAGGAGCGTATTTCACTGAAGGCCGCGGAAGAAGTGCAGATGATGTTGCAACAGCAGATGCAGGAATTTATGCAACAACAAGTCGCTGCTGGTATGCCGCCACAAATGATACAACCGCCACAAATGGGCGAAGAACAAATACAGGCAATGATTGCAGCTAAAGTTGCAGAGATTACAGTGGATCTGCAACCACAACTTATGCCGCCCGAACCACAGGATCCGTTGGTTGGTATTCGTCAGGCAGAGGTTCAGCTACAGGCGGCTGACCAACAGCGTAAGTCTCAGAAAGACCAGGTTGACGCTATGTTGGATCAAGCCAAGCTCGCACAACAGGCGCAGCAAGCACAGAACCGTTTGCAAGCCACGCGGGATATTGCAGAGGACCGGGCTGAAGTGAACCGAGAACGTATTCAGACACAGGAAGATATCGCTGTAATGCGAGAAATGGGCAAAAGGTAATTGCCCCACTTCTAGGAAAGGATTAGACTCATGCTCTTAGTTTCAAAAATCACAAGTATTGAAGAAGGAGCGGGTCGTAGTATGTCCGATAAAAAACTAGCATTGTCTGTCTGGGGTGGCCGTTGGGACGAGTTTTACAAACAACAGAAGAAGCCTTATGTAAACCTTATCAAGCGCGAGAAGGGGTCGGTAAGCGATGACACCGAACAAAAAGCTCGAAAAAGGCAGTAGATACGAAGCTCACGATTTGGATGGCGACGGGATTGTTACCGACGAAGAAATCGCTCGTGAAAAAGAAATGGTGGAGCTTGAGTTACGGGAGGAAAAGGCAGATGCACAACAACACATGGCATGGGTGGCTATGGGAAGTATGCTCGTTTTTACAACAGTCCTTTTTCTACCTTTGGTTTCTACCGCTCGTGTTACTGCTCTCGCTGATCTCCTCGGTCTTTTCTATATTGCACAGGCTGGCGTTGTGGGTGCATACATGGGTGTATCAGCGTGGATGAGCCGAAAGTAATTTACAGTTACAAAGGTCCGTTAAACAAATATCGGCAGTACAACTTACTGCAAAAGAGATTACGAAGATTAAAAAAGGACTGGAGAGGAAACAGAAATGCTTAGTGTAATTGGTTCTTTGATAGGATTTGCCAGCAGTACGGCTCCGGCACTTGCAGATCATTTCAAGCAAAAGAACAATCAGAAGTTCGAGCTTGAGAAGATGAAAACCATGGCAGAACTGCGTAAGGCAGGGTTCGACCATGAGTTGAAAGCGTTTGAAGCACAGGCTTCTGACAAAGAGCATGACCGACTGATCCAGCATGACATGAGTATTAACAGCGGCACTGGGATTATTACTGCTTTACAGCGTTCAGTGCGTCCGGTAATCACTTACTGTTTCTTTGGTTTGTTTCTGGCGATCGAGATTACGTTGCTGCGCGAAGCACTAAACAGTGGAATGAGCGTGGCAGAGTCACTAAATGTGTTGTGGGATGAAGACACCAAAGCTATTTTTGCAGCGATTATAAGTTTCTGGTTTGGCTCACGGGCCATAGATAAAGCACGAGGAAGATCATGAACGTAGTTTTTACAATGTGTCTGACAGTTGGTCTGTTTGTTTTACTTTCCATAATCGCTGGGCCGCTTTTGATGCGTGACTTTGGTCCAGACGTAAGTCTTTGCGCCAGCTTCTGTTAGTCGCATCAAGGCTAGACTTTCTGAAACAAAACAGGTTACTGTAACGTAATATTTTTACAGGAGATTGAAATGAAGACACCTGTCGAAAAGCTACCGAACGAAGGTTTGAAAAAACTGGCGGAGTCAAAAAAAGGTAGGGAAGCCGTTACTCGTATGGGTTTTGCAAACGGTGGTATTGCTAAAGGCGGCAAGTGCCCTAGCCGCGGAACAATCCGTGGGACAGGTGCCGCTATATCTGGTGTAGGATTTAAAGGCGTTTTTTGACACTTCCTGAGTTCATCACCAAGTTTAAAAGATCTCTCGAGTCACGGGTCGAGGATTTGTCTGTTGCTATCACAAGTGGCAACGTAAAAGACATGGAACAATACCGTGCCGTAGTTGGCGAAATACAAGGACTTTCGTTTGCTGTGGAGGAGTTACAGTCCTTGCTGAAGAGGTTTGACGATGACGCAGAGGCTGATCGTTCCTGACTATATAGTCGCTCAAAAAGAAGCTAAGAAAAAAGCAGAAGACAAATCCGCAAAAGAAAGAGTTCCTAACCCCACTGGTTGGCGTGTTCTTGTAATGCCTTACAAGGGACGCGAGAAGACAGTTGGCGGTGTTTATGTCCCTGATGAAACTCGGGACAGGGAGTCTGTCGCTACGGTTGTTGCATACGTTATTAAAGTTGGCCCACTCGCTTACAAAGACCCTGACAAGTTTGGGGAAAATTGTGAGCCATGGTGCAAAGAAGGAGACTGGGTCTGTATCGGTAGGTACGCCGGGTCTAGGTTCAAGTTGGATGGGGGAGAGGTTCGCATCATTAATGATGACGAAGTCATTGCCACTATCTTGGATCCTGAAGACATTATTTTTTAACCATGGGAGAAAGCCATGCAAAGTGACGAAACAGAAGAAACCATCATCGAATTAGAAGATGAAGAGCAGGAATCTGAGCAGCCGGAGCAAGAAGAGGCAAAAGAAGAGTCTCGTGTAGCCTTGCAAGAACCTGATGATGAAGAACCCGCGCAGGAAGAAGAACCTGAAACTCAAGAGGCGAGTTCTAACGAAGAAGAACTAGAAAATTATTCGGAGGGCGTTCAACGACGTATCCGTAAGCTTACGGCTAAATACCGTGAAGAAGAGCGGCAACGTCAGGCAGCACTTGAATATGCTGAGAATGTGCAAAAACGGAATGCTGAACTAGAAGCCAAGCTCAAAGAGCGTGAAGGTGATTACGTTGGTGAGTTTGGAAACCGTGTAGAGCGTGAAATGGAAGCAGCAAAGGCTGCGTACAAAGTCGCGCATGAAGAGGGTGATCCAGATGCGCTTTTCGAAGCACAGCAACGTATCAGCAGATTGTCCTTAGAGCAGGCTAAGTACGAAGAAGCCAAGGTTGAAGTAGAGCGCAACAGCGCGGAAACTAATGAGCAACCTGTTCAGGCTGAACAAGCGGCTCCACAACAAGCGGCTGCGCCTCGACAACCGGATCCAAAGGCTCAAGATTGGGCCGAAAAGAACAGTTGGTTCGGTGAAGATGAGTCAATGACGTATGCAGCATTTGGTATACATAGGAGACTCGTTGAAGAGGAAGGGTTTGACCCGACCTCGGATGACTACTATAGTGAATTGGATAAACGGATTCGTGCTGATTTCCCTAACAAGTTTGAAGCACCGAAAAAGCGGACACAAACCAGAGTCGCCTCTGCTGATTCGTCTTCTTCCCGTTCAACAAAAAAGGGGCGCAGGACTGTCAAGCTTACCGAATCACAGGTGGCTATTGCTAAAAAACTTGGCGTTCCGCTCGAAGAGTACGCAAAGTATGTGAAGGAGTAAGACATGACTGAGTCTAAAAAACGTACACCTCGTGAGACGCAAACACGCGAAAAAACTGCGCGACGGAAACCTTGGGCTCCGCCCAGTATGCTAGAAGCTCCACCCGCACCCGAAGGTTTTGTACACCGCTGGGTTCGGACCGCCATTCGAGGCGAGGACGATAAAACCAATCTACACGCAAGATTGCGCGAAGGTTGGGAACCTGTCCGGGCTGACGAGTATCCTGATTTCGAAGCTCCAACCGTAGAAGACGGTAAATACCAGGGTGTGATAGGAAACGGTGGACTAATACTTTGCCGTATGCCTATCGAAACGGTTGATGAAAGAACTGAATATTTTCGGGACCAGACCCGCAATCAAATGAAAGCCGTGGATGAAAACTTGATGAGGGAACAGCATCCCTCAATGCCTATCACAAGCGATAGGCAATCTCGTGTAACCTTCGGAGGCGAGAAAAAGTAGTCTCCGATAACTTGGAGTTAGTAAAATGGCTAATATCAATGGTGCATTTGGCTTACGTCCCTATGGAAAAATGGGTCAGAACGTAAACTCAACTGGTGCTACTGAGTATCGCATTGCCTCAACCAACTCTAATGCTATCTTTCAAGGTTCTCCGGTTATTCCTCTTGCAGCGGGTGTTATCGACATTGTCGGTGCGGCTGCTGGGGGCACGGTGGGTCTTCTTGGTGCATTCTATGGTTGTGAATATGTGTCCTCTACCACTGGTGAGACAGTGTTCTCAAATTTTTACCCTGGGTCGGGTGCAGACAGTAATTTTCCTGTCAAAGCCTTTGTTTATGATGATCCCTCACAGTTGTTCGTAATTGCGTCTGACGCATCGCTTACAGATGAAGCTACTGCTCGTACTCATGTGTTTGCGAACGCCAACTTCTCTTCCGGTACAAGCGGTAGTACTTCTACTGGCATGTCCTCGGCAGCGTTGGCAGTAAGCACAATTGCTACAACTAACAACCTTAATCTTCGGATTATGGGGATCGTTGATGATCCTGCAAACGCCGACTTTGGCGCGAGTGGGGTTGGCGTAGTAGTCCGGTTGAACAACCACTTCAATTCACCGAATGGTGCGATTGCTGGTGGTACTGTATCAACCACAGGCGTATAAGGAGCTAGGTCATGGCGATTTCTAGATCACAACTTGCTAAAGAACTCGAGCCCGGCCTCAACGCCTTGTTCGGGATGGAATATAATCGGTATGAAGGCCAGCATTCTGAAATCTTCGACACGGAATCCTCGGATCGTGCCTTCGAAGAAGAAGTCATGCTGTCAGGCTTCGGTGCTGCACCTACCAAACAGGAAGGTTCAGCTTTGGCGTTTGACGACGCACAAGAAGCCTACACTTCGCGCTACAACCACGAGACGGTAGCTCTCGGCTTCTCCATCACGGAAGAAGCTGTGGAAGACAATCTGTACGATCGTCTTTCCTCGCGCTACACCCGTGGTTTGGCTCGTGCCATGGCACATACCAAACAGGTGAAAGCTGCCTCAATTCTCAATAATGCTTTCAACTCGTCTTTCAAAGGCGGTGACGGCAAAGAGCTTTGTGCAACTGATCACCCACTAACCAATGGCAGCACGTTTGCAAACGAGCCCAGCACTGCCGCTGATCTGAATGAGACATCTCTTGAAGATGCTCTGATCAGCATTGCTGGTTTTGTTGACGAGCGTGGCCTCATCATCGCGCTGAAAGGCTCGAAACTGATCATTCCGCGTCAGCTACAGTTTGTTGCTGAACGTCTGATGGTTTCTAACCTTCGCGTTGGTACTGCCGACAACGATGTAAACGCTATCCGTAGCATGGGTCTGTTGCCCGAAGGTTATGTAGTCAACGACTACCTGACCGATACTGATGCGTTCTTCATCAAAACCGATGCTCCGAACGGTTTCAAACACTTCGAGCGTCTGTCTCTGACCACTGCGATGGAGCCAGATTTTGACACAGGTAACATGCGTTACAAAGCCCGTGAGCGTTACAGCTTCGGCTTCAGTGACCCACGTTGTGTCTTCGGTTCACCGGGTGCGTAAGTAACTCGTTGAATGTACACTTGGAAAGGGCGGGAGAGATCTCGCCCTTTCTTTTTGTGCTAAATTCAGATAGGATGATTTATTCCTGACGATCACATGGTGTGATCGACGTAACCCTGACAGGAGATTGACATGGGTAAAACAACTTTTTCAGGTCCAGTGATTTCTAACAACGGAATCATTCAAGCTGGCTCCGGTTCTGTGATTAACCTCACGGCCGAAACTACTCTTACATTTGACACACACGCGGGTCGTACCATCGAAATCAATGATGCAGATGGTGCAGTTACACTGCCTAGTATCAAAACAGCAGAGATCGGTGCAACATACCGTTTCTTCGTTGGCACAGATGCAACTGATCTTGACATCAAAACAGATGGCACAGATAAGTTCGTTGGCTCTGTGGCAGTAGCTGTTACTAACGGTACAGTGAAGTTTTTCATACCCGCCTCAACTAACGATGTAATTTCAATGAACGGCAGCACCACTGGTGGCGATGCAAATTCATATGTTGAAGTCACCGCACTAGCTACGGCTGAGTATTTAGTTCAAGGTATTCTGATTGGTTCAGGAACTGTAGCTACTCCTTTCGCTGACTCGTAAGATAGGAGACTGTAATGGCTGGTTCTGATGTAAAAACCACTCGCGTTACAGCAACAGGCGCAGCGTCCATTGGACGTTGTCGTCTGCTGCAAGTTCTCGTTACCACTGCTGGTTCAGGGACACCTGAGTTGAAGCTGACAGATGGCACAGACTCTGGTGCAACAAAACTGCACGTTGATCTTCAAGCGGCAGAGACAGACACCATTTCTGTTCCTGCACAGGGGATCTTGTTCGAGACAGACATTAATGTACATACGGTAGACGATATTACGTCTGTCGTATTCTTTACTGTCTAGAGGCTGTCATGGCGAGAACGGCGACAAAGATGCCGAAACGCAATAAGCGTAATTTCCGTCCCACTAAAAGTGGGGCGGGAATGACGAAGAAGGGCGTAGCTGCTTATCGTCGTGCCAATCCCGGCAGTAAATTAAAAACTGCGGTAACTGGTAAAGTTAAAAAAGGAAGTGCGGCGGCTAAGAGACGAAAGTCGTTTTGTGCTCGTTCTGACGGACAGCGTAAAATGCACAACATCAACTGTCGTAAAACACCTAACAAACGTATTTGTCAGGCTAGAAAACGGTGGAAGTGCTAGTGGAAAAGTTTCTTTTAAATGTTTGTGTAACAGTGGGTCTGGGTGTGCTTGGCTGGATAACTCTGACCTTAATTGAAGTGGACAAGAAAACTGCTGAGATTGCTGTTAAGGTAGAGGCAAATCATAAGATGATTACTCCTATGTGGGAGAATTTTATTTCCGAGGTTCAAAATGGCAATATCCAGAGGTCAGATGTCCCAGCAGATCAAGAAAGCTCCGGGCAAACGAAAATGGTCTACGGCCCGCAAGCAAAAGATCAACTGCAAGAAGCCCCGTGGTTTTTCGGAGCGGGCACACTGCGCTACTAGAAAAAAGAGGAAACGGTAATGTCTAAAAAAGATGCTTGTTATCATAAGGTTAAGGCGCGGTACAAAGTTTTCCCGTCCGCGTATGCGAGCGGGGCCATTGCAAAGTGCCGAAAAGTTGGTGCAAAAAACTGGGGTAACAAGGCACAGAAAAAAGCCAAAGGCGGCTTAGTGACTAAGAAATTTTCCAACGGGCAAAAGTACAAATACCGGACAACTAAGATATACTGATGACTGGAAGATATACACACTGGTTTTGGAACAGTCGGGCAATGACTTTTGTTGCCATGCGTTTAACACGTTTCAACAACTGGTTGTGGTACAAGAGATACGGGAAGAAGGAACGTTGATCAATGCCTCAAGTCAGAAAAACAAAAAAGGGTGCTGCTCTTAAACGTTGGTTCAAAGAAGATTGGGTTGACGTTAGGACAGGTAAAAAATGTGGTCGTCGTAAGGGTGAAAAGCGCGGCACTCCTTACTGTCGCCCTTCAAAACGTGTTTCTTCCAAAACTCCCAAAACAACTAAAGAGATGACTGCTGCTGAAAAACGCAGTAGAGTTGCACAGAAGAAACGGTTGGGACAACCAGCCGGGAAACCCAGGCGTGTAAAATCGTTGCGAAGGAGTAAAAAGCGATGATGAAAATGAAATCTAAAGGCATGAAGCGTGGCGGCATGATGAAGTCGAAGGGCTACAAAAGAGGCGGAATGGTTAAGTCTAAGGGCTACAAAAGAGGCGGTGCCGTTAAAGGTAAAACGATGACCGTTGCCCAACTTCGTGCCGCTGCTAAGAAAAAAGGCTATAAGCTCGTAAAAGCCTAATGCCGTATCTTCAAAGCAACATCCCACACTTCAAGTGTTGGGTGCGCCGTGAATATACGCACAACCATGAAAAGTATCATGGAGAGTTTCTCCATGCCATGGCTGTAGCGGTGACGACAATGCCTTGTCGTTGTTTGAGTTTTCAACTCATTTTTACGGGCATCAACGCTGAAGATTCCGAGGAGGAAAATGTAACTGGAGGAGCGATGTGGGCTAGGATGCCCATAACTGCTCTTGTTGCAGATGAACCCCTCGATGAATGGCCTGAACCCATGGCTGTGCATGACGCGCAGCCCTGGGATTGTTCATCACATACACATGCTGTTTATGTTTTGGACAGAGCCACGCCTTGTCCTTGGCTGGCAAAAATTGACGGAAAGTTCTTTCCGGCGAAGTATTTGTTTACTGTTGACTACGCAGAAAACGAAATCGCAGATGATCCCGCACAACACAAGCAAAGTCATGTCATGCATCTGTTAGACGCTGGTGAGTGGACAGGAAATATCGTGGCATTGCCAAATAATCGTGTTAGAGTGACACATCCAGCATGGTTTGAAACAGGACAGGGTGCCCCAGATTTCAAACCGTCTGCACACATTCACTACTCAAAAAGTGATCTTGATTATACCTTAGATGTGAACAGGGTTTTTGATAATCTGTATAACGAGGGCGATTGATGGCAACTTCAAACTCACGGGACTTTGATCTTGATGTAGCAGAGCTTGTAGAAGAAGCATATGAACGCTGTGGTCTTGAGATAAAAACGGGTTACGATGCCAAAACAGCACGTCGTTCGCTGAACCTTATGTTTGCAGATTGGGCAAATCGCGGCATCAATCTTTGGACTGTGCAGCTTGGCACACAAGCACTGACCGCCGGGACCACAGAATACACACTCACATCAGATGTTGTAGATTTGCTGGAGGTTGTGGTTCGTCGCAATAACACAGACTTTCAAGTCCAACGCATTTCAAGGTCTGATTATCAAAACTTGCCCAACAAGACCACCTCTGGGCGGCCGTCGTCTATCTATGTAGACAAACAAATCGCACCAAAGATTAACCTTTGGCCCGCACCAGAAAACAGCACGGATGTTTTGAGGTACTATTTCATTCAACGCATTCAAGACGCTGATGCAGCAATCAATAACATGGATGCCCCGTTTAGGTTTTTGCCCTGCATGGCTGCGGGTCTTGCATATTACTTGTCGGTCAAGAAAGCACCCGATCGTGTTCAGCTTCTGAAATCCATTTATGAGGAAGAGTTCCAACGCGCCTCTGACATGGATCAAGATCGTGTTCCAACCCGTTTGACACCTAGCTTGGATTACTTAAGGGTTAATTAATGACTCGGTTTGCATCAGGATCTAAAGCTTACGGCATATCCGATCGATCAGGTTTCCGGTATCGTTTGCGCGAGATGCGGAGAGAGTGGAATGGTGCTTTAGTTGGGCCCGATGAGTATGAGTCCAAACATCCTCAACTGACCCCGCCTAGAAACGTGTTCGATTCAGAGGCTATTCGTAACCCAAGACCTGATTCTCAAACAGACACTTACTTTGGTTTTAAACCTGTTGGGGGATTGAATTTACAGGCTACCGTATCTCTCGGTAAAGTAACGGTGACAACGTCATGAGTTTTACATTCGCAGAACTAAAAACAGCAATTCAGGATTACTCAGAAAACACTGAAACAACTTTTGTGAATAATCTGTCTATCTTCATTGAAAACGCTGAACAGCGTATCTTTGAGTCTGTGCAGTTGGAGTTTTTTCGAAGAAACGTTACAGCGAACCTGACCGCCAGCAATCAATACTTGGCAATGCCGGATGACTATCTGGCCTCATACTCTTTGTCTGTTACATCATCCGGTGCCAAAAGTTTTTTGTTGATGAAAGATGTGAACTTCATTGAAGACTACAATCCGAACAGTTCAACAACAGGACTGCCTAAATACTACGCTGCATTTACCTCGGAAAACTTTATCTTAGCTCCTACACCAGATGCCGGGTATGAAGTAGAACTGCACTATTACTACCGTCCCACCAGCCTGACAGCGGGTGCTGATTCAGGTACAACGTGGTTAAGCACAAATGCTCCGTTTGCTATGCTTTACGGTTCCTTGATCGAAGCGTACACCTTTATGAAAGGTGAGGCTGACATCATCCAAAACTATGATCAGAAATTCATACAAGCTCTTTCTCGACTAAAAGATTTGGGCGAAGCCAAACAGACAGGAGATGCTTACTACAGAGGATTACTCGTGAGGCCAAAGAGCTAGATGTTTGAAACAAGTTTAAGTTTACCCAAAGAACCGATTGTAACCGTAACAACTACAGAAAATCGTGGTCGGACTGTGGAAGAAGTTGCTGAAAGCTGTCTTGAGCGGATAATAAAGGTTTCTGACACCGCACCACCAGTCATTCGAGATCAGGCAATCGCGTTCAAAGACCACATTAGACCGCTTTTGGTTTTTTATATGCAGGAAGCCATTAACAGCGATAGAACAACTGTGTATAATATTATCCGTGACGCTGGACATCCAGATGTCGCTGAACTTTTAAGGAGACTATGATGGCTATTACTCAAGCCATGTGCACGTCATTCAAGGTTGAACTCCTGAAGGCTGTACATAATTTTACTGCAAGTAGTGGCAACACGTTCAATCTAGCTTTGTACACAAGTTCCGCAAGCCTGGATGCAGCCACCACTGCCTACACAACATCAAACGAGGTTTCTGGTACAGGCTATACCGCAAAAGGTGGAGCTCTTACCTCTGTAACGCCAGTTGCGTCTGGTACAACTGCACTTTGTGATTTTAACGATTTGACGTTTTCTTCTTCTACAATCACAGCGAGGGGAGCGTTGATATTTAACGACAGTGCATCTGGAGATCCGGCTGTTGCCGTTCTTGATTTTGGCTCAGACAAGTCCTCGACAGCGGGTGACTTTACAGTTCAGTTCCCCACAGCGGATGCCTCTAACGCGATTATCCGAATCGCATAGGAGGTCAGCATGGCTGTTGCTGTCGTAAAAGACCGTGTTAAAGAAACCACGACCACTACTGGTACGGGAACTCTGACCCTTGGCGGTGCTGAAACAGGCTTTCAGGCTTTCTCCGTTATCGGAGATGGAAACACTACCTATTACTGCATAACGGATGATGTGGATTTTGAGGTCGGCGTTGGTGTTTACACTGCCTCGGGCACCACACTGACACGAGCAACTATCCTTGAGAGTTCAAACTCTGGCAATGCCGTTAACTTTGGGTCGGGAACAAAAACCGTCTTCTGCACAAACGCTGCCGAGCGCATGGCAATCAAAGATACAGACGATGCGCTGAACTTAGCGAACGGCAAGCTGTCAAACGTCGAACTATCATCGTTTCAAGAAAGTGTAACAGCAAACACTTCTGCTACTGGTTCAATTACTGTTGATAATGAAATAAATAATATCGACTTAACTCTAACTGGTAACACCACACTTACGCTTCCGAATACGAATGATTTGTCTACAGGGAGCATTCGAGCCTTAACCATTGTTGTGAGGCAGGATGCAACAGGGAGCCGAACGTTTACCCTGGCGGCACCTTCTGGTTTCAGTATTGTCTATAATAATTCTTCGTCACAACCCGCTGTAAACGCTACAGCTAATAAGCGCACAATTTACACAGCGTTGTTGATCAAAGGCGATACGAGCATTTATGTTAGTTTATCGTTTTACGAGGCGTAGTCATGACCATTAGATATGATGACATCACAATTACTGTAGAAAGAGGCCAGGCCGCCTCCAACAACATGATTACTTGGTTAACGAATAACAATATAGCTACCACCATATTGACTTATTCTTCGGAAGATGTGCGCGATGCGCTGCATCCACTTTCAACGTGGTTTGAAGACGATCAACAAAACAAAATTATCTTTGAGGCTGCTCCTGTTCTTGTGTTTGACCAAGTTCTTTGGGAGGCACCAGACGGTTCCGATGCGTATCGAAAAAGGAAATACGCAACTCAAATCTCAGATCTTCCTGAAGATTTTGTAACGCTTGCTGAAAAGGTGAGTTAAATGCCTTCGGTTGGAACCGCCACTAGGTACGATCCCTTGTACCCAGGGGCATCTGAAACCTTTAACTCAAGCGGAACATTCAACCTTCCTCCCGGAATACATATCGTCAACGTCCAACTAACTGGTGCCACTGGTAATTCGGGTGCGGCGGGTAATGACGGTGGAAACGGTAATGACGGTAATCCTGGCACAGCCGGAACTGGTGGGGCAGCGGGTAATCCTGGTGGTGCTGGTAACTCGGGTAATCCTGGTAATAACGGAAACAACGGAGCGGCCGGAACTGGTGGTGCTGCTGGTACTGGTAATGCGGGTAACGCTGGTAATGCGGGTAACGCTGGCACAGGAGGCGGAGGCGGCGGAGGCGGAGGTGCTGGTGTTACGGGCCTAAAAGGTACTAACCCTTCACCGGGAAATGCAGGGGGTTCGGGAAATCCTGCACCAGGTGGTGGCGCAGGGGGAAACGGAGGTGCTGGAGGCAACTCGGGTGGATCAGGAAATGCAGGGGGTTCTGGTGGCAATGGTAATGTAGGCTCTAACGGTAACGTAGGAACTTTTAACAATGGTGCTGCTGGTAATCCTGGCAATGCTGGCGCAAACGGTAATCCAGGAAGTAATGGAACGGGTGCCACTTCTGGCGGTGCTGGTGGATCGGGTAATCCCGGTAGCGATGGTAATGCTGGTAATGCTGGGGCTGATGGAAACGCTGGTGCTGACGGGAACACGGGAGGTACAACGTCTTTTATCGGTAACGCAAACAATCTGACTGCTACGGGTGGTGCTGGTGGAAACGGTGGGTCGGCAGGAACTGGGGGAGCGGCTGGTGCGGCTGGCACAGCTAATGACGGTGCTGACGGAAACCCAGGTAATCCCGGAAACAACGGCGCGGCTGGCAATGGTGGTTCCGCAGGAAATGCAGGAAACCCTGGCGCGGCTGGTAATGCAGGAACTCGTGGCAATGGTGGCTCACGAGGTAACGGCGGGACATTTGGTGGCGGAGGTAATGGAGGAGGCGCAGCACCTCTAATATTCCCGGCCACAGGAAATGCTGGTAATATTGGTAGCCCAGATGGAAACAGAAACAGTTTTGGAAACGGGGGTGCTGGAGGCACCTTTAACACTGGTCAAACCCCTACTGGAGGTGTTGGTGGTCGCGGTGGTCGTCCCAATAACGGTAATCCCGGTAACTCAGGAAACTCCGGTTCAAGCGGAAATACTGGGGCAAATGGCAACAATGGTTCGGGTGCAACTAACGGTAATTCAGGAAGTGCAGGAGCAAACGGTAACGCTGGTAACGCTGGTGCAGATGGCAATGCAAATGCTGGCGGTTCGGGAGGTTCTGGCAACTCGGGTGGATCAGGAAACCCAGGTTCCGCTGGCACTACAAACAACACTAATGTAAGATTAACTGTCGCGCAGGAGGCGATAGCAGTGACTGTCCCATCAAATGGTCAGGCAGTCATTACATGGGAAAGGCAGTGACATGTTTTTTAAAGAGGAGCCAAAGGTTCTGTTTCGGACAGAGCCTGATTTGTTTGATTTTATTCATAAACCAATTCCAGCAAGATCTGTAATACCAGATTGGTTTAAAAAGCTTGATTCTTACTACGATCATCCAGACACAAAAGCCAAACAACGCACGATAAAAAGATGTCCTCCTGTTTTGGATGCAATGGTATCGGGTTGGCTGTTGCCCACAGTGGCTGAGATACAAATAGTAGTCTCAAATAACGGTGAAGGTGTGTCGTGGTTCACAGAATTTGACAGACCTGTTATTGAGCCTCATGCAAACGAGCAGATAAAAGGTCATCCTGATCTGCCAAAACCGCCTTTGAAGTTCATAAATCACTGGCATATGAAGACTCCACCCGGATGGTCAACTTTGTTTACGCCGCTTTTAAACAGAGAGCAGGAGTTTTTCACGCCGATGTCTGGTATCGTTGAGACAGACAAGCATGAGGCGAATGTAAACTTTCCGTCCTTCGTGACAAAAGAAGACGGCTCTTATATAATTCCTGCTGGCACACCGATTGTGCAAGCGATACCTTTCAAAAGAGGTTTTGATAAGAAACCAACGGTACGAGCTTTTACGAACGATGAACTTTTGAAACGCAACCTGAATACTCGTCGCCATGCGGCGATGCCCAGCACCTATAGAGACACTCAGTGGGATCGAAAATGAGTACTTACAGAATTATAGACTATGTGAAAGCAGGAAATATGTACATCGCTGTGTTCTCGCACGGATCAACGGAACATCAAATTGAAGTACCCGCAGTTCTTAACACTGACGGCACCGTTCACATTGAGCATACAAAAGACGCTATTTCAAACGCGATTATTGACCGCAAGGAGTTTTTAGATGCTACCGCTCCGAGCAACTCTGGCTCCATAATTGGTTCTACGTTTGAGGTAAACGAAGAGCCAAGTCAGCCTATATCAGATCCTGAGTCGGCAGAGGAGTTATAAGCGTGAAACAAATTTACTCAGGCGACAATAACTTCACCTTTGATACGTCTGCAAACATCGAAAACGAGATTTTGGTTGGATCTATCGATTCAGCCGCTAACGACATGTACTGGAAGCGGCCAAAAGAGGATATTATTTTGTTACCGCATGATGCGGGCACAGAACATCCGAATAATCCGCTCATGGTGAAAAATGCTGGCTGCCATACACTGACTTCGGGATCTATTGAGCTTACCTATACCTGGACGGAACAAGACAATTTAGACCAAATTCACCTACGGAATTTTGTTCATTATCTAGAGACGGTTATTCCAGAAGAAGAAAATGTTTTGGAACACAGTATCGGTTCCAGTGGATACATCACACAACACGGACAAGCAAACGGATCAGTTACCGAGTTCTCTCCAATTAGACCGGAATACACAATTAAAACAGATTTTGTTGGAAACTTAAAAAAAGGCTCTTCTTTACTATGCGTGATAAAAACGGATCCAAATGCTGACGAATGGTTCACCACCTACAGAGATGCCCAAGCAGGGGACACAATTACTTTGGAACCTGTTGGCACTAAAACGTATTTCATTTTTGGTTCCGTTGTTCAGAAAGACGGGCAAAATTTGGAGAAGCATAAGGCTTACAAAGCCACACGAGAGACAGAAATCACATGCCCAGAATTTACAAAAATAATTCGAGTACACCAAAAGTAAATTGGCTCAAAACAATCAAATCCTGGATTGCTTTTCGTCTTGCTACACGTCGCAGGGATCAACCATCACGTTTTAAACATGCGGTGGATTTAATTGATAACTTAAATGGTGGGTATCCAGCAAAAAGCTATGCTCGTCTAAAAGCAGCAAACTTTGGGCATGAGGTTTTGAATGGCAAAAACGCTTTGCCAAAACTTTTGTGTAACTTAGAACGATTACAAAAACTGGCTCCTGATACGCTGGGCAGGATGTACTACGAAATTAACAAAAACAAGTCTGACGTATTTAAGACTTTGTCTAAACACTCTCACACAACGTTTGTTTTTGGTGATCCCGAGTACACGGACGAATACAAATCATTTTTGAGACGCAGCGTGGATGTGCATGACATGATCCACCTTGTCATGGGTTTTGACCGAAAGCTTTTTGGTGAAGCAAACGTTTTGGTTGCGGCTGCCCACGGAGGATCTTCGCCTTATTTTAAATGGGCTGTAATTGTTCCAACTCTGTTAACGCGCACGTTTGACAGTTCTCGGCTCAAGTATTTTTTTATAGCCGTAAAGATTTTGCTTCAAGAAACACCCCGGCGTTGCTCGTCAGTAGACAACTGGGAGTTGATTCACTGGGAGTCGATGCTGGAGATGAATATCCACGAAGTACGAAAACAGCTTGGTGTGCCGGATCCTGTTTTGTACAAGCCCAATTTCTTCCTTGTGTCAGAAGAGCGCACTTAGTCAACCACTAAAAACTCCTATATTTACGTCGTACCCAAACTGTGGTGGGGTGAGTTGTAAAAAGGACAAGTGCAATGGAAGAAGACGCTATCTTCATACGTCCAGTTGACTGTGGGCTGTATCGCATATCCACCAAGGTTCTACCGTCTTGGGTTGTGACCCCCGCGTTTTGGAAGTATCACCAGGACAGTGGAAAGTCCGAACGGTATCCTGTATGTTTGACTGTGCTGGAGGTCACTAACTTTTCAGCCGAATAGTCTTGAGGAGGACGCATGTTTCGTTTGGAAAGTTCAGAATATTGGGTGTTTGAAAAAATCGTACCCGAGAAAGTTTGTGATGCAATCATGGACTTTGGCGATGCCCTACCGCTACAACAGGGAGTTGTGTTCGAAGGTTTGAAGCCAGAAGTCAGGGACTCTTCTATTTCTTGGATTGAACCTAATT
>CEOK01192128.1_pt1 | contig 16406 bp, 22 predicted proteins | sample 427001 | NCBI WGS metagenome assembly CEOK01 (sample SAMEA2591108, study PRJEB7988) | marine metagenome | isolation source: saline water (ENVO:00002010), including | reverse complement strand
TGCATTTACCTAGCATCCTAGCAGAGCACCGTTTATTGCCCGATTCACTCATACGATATGGCATCCGCAAGCAACTAGCAACACACAGTCAATGGCTAGAAAAAAACCCCCGAACAACCGATAGTTGGATTGAAGAGCTCAACAGTCGGGTCATTGCTGAAGCAAGTGAGCAATCAAAAGAGCAACACTACGAAGTGCCTACGGATTATTTCAATTTAGCTTTGGGTCCCCATTTGAAATACAGTTGCTGTATTTGGGACGAAACCACCGATTCATTAGAAAAAGCTGAAGAAGCAGCACTTAAATTAACTTGTGAACGAGCAGGTCTGCAAAACGGCCAATCGATTCTGGAACTCGGATGTGGTTGGGGATCACTAAGCTTGTGGATGGCCGAGCACCATCCTCAAAGTACGATCACTGCTATGAGCCACTCAAAAACACAAAAGGCTCACATCGAAAATCAAGCACAAATAAGAAACCTGAAAAATCTTGAAGTCATCACTTCGGACATCAATGACTTTCAGACTGAAGATTGCTTTGATCGAATCGTCTCTTTAGAAATGTTTGAACATCTGAGAAACCATCAGAAGATCTTTGATCATCTGAACCTATGGCTCAAGCCAGACGGAATGGTTTTTATTCATGTTTTTGTTCACAAAAAAGAGACCTATTTATTTGAAGTTGAGCACGAACGCGATTGGATGGCTCAATATTTTTTTACAGGTGGCATCATGCCATCTGTCGATCTGCTTCCAAAGTCAGCACGAGCTTTTAAAGAAGTCGCGCGATGGCCTGTAAATGGCAAGCACTACAGTAAGACACTCGAAGCTTGGCTTCAAAAACAAGATCTACACGAAGATAAAATCAAAGCACTCTTCAAAAAAACTTATGGAAAAGATAGCGCCTTATGGATACAAAGGTGGCGCATCTTTTATATGGCGTGCTCTGAACTATTTGCCTATAAAAACGGTACTGAGTGGTTGGTCATGCATTACCGATTCACTAAGAAATAATTCCCATGAAGTCCCCTCAAAAAATTGCAGTCATAGGCAGTGGTGTTGCCGGTTTAACAGCCGCATACTTACTCAATAAAAAACATGACGTTCATTTAATTGAAAAAGAAGATCGTATAGGAGGTCATACGAGAACTCTTGAAGTAAGCCAGGGTGAAAACGAGTCACTTCCTGTCGATACCGGATTCATTGTCATGAATCTCAAGAATTATCCAAAATTTAGCCGCTTGCTAAAATCACTAGACGTCGAAATACAAAAAAGTTGTATGACCTTCAGTTACTATGATCACACAAATTCTTACGGCTATGCAGGAACTAGCTTAAAGGGGATGATTCCTAAGCTCCGATATTTGTTTAGCCTAAAGCACTTTGCTTTAATTGGAGACCTCATTCGATTTGCTTTAATTGGATATAAAGACCTAAAAAGCGGATTTCTTAAAAATAAAACCCTCGGAGACTATTTAGACGAGCGGCACTTTTGCCCAGAATTCCAAAATGCCTACTTATTCCCTATGGGTGCCGCTATCTGGTCATCTCCTATGCTTAAAATGAGAGAATTTCCAGCGGAACCTTACTTACACTTTTTAGAGAATCATGGATTACTTCGTCTGATCAATCGACCACAATGGTATTCCATTAAAGGGGGCAGTCATAGCTACATAAAAGCTATTTTAAAAAGCTTAAAAAATAAGCCTAGAACATCAGCAACGATTACAAAACTATCACGAAGTGAAAAAAATGGAGTCACGATCCATTATGAAAATGAAAATTCTGAAAACTATGATCAGGTAGTGATCGCAACCCACGCAGATACTGCTTTAGATCTTTTAAGCGATGCCGATGAGCTAGAAAAAAATTCCCTCAAACACTGGAAATATCAAGCCAATAATGTAATCTTACACAATGATACAAACTATATGCCTCCCAATAAATCGTTGTGGGCATCATGGAATTTTATTCGAAAGACAGGCAGCACTAAAGCTTCCCCAGTAAGTGTCAGCTATTACATGAATCGCTTACAAAAACTTAAAACAAAAACGCCTTATATCGTGACACTGAACCCTCAAACAGAGATCGATCCACAGAAAATCATAAATCAAACTGTACTAACTCATCCGATGTATTCCTTTGAATCAATGAATAGCCAAAAGTTCTTGAGAGAGCGAAATGGAAGAAGAAATACTTGGTTATGTGGGAGCTACTTTGGTTATGGATTTCATGAAGATGCCGTTCAATCTTCATTAGAAATTGCGCATGCATTTGGTATTCAATTATGATTTCAGACCATGCCATTTACAGAGGCAAGATTTTGCACGAACGCCTCCTCCCCCAAAAGCACCGCTTTGAATATCCCTTTAGCTTTTTTCATTTTGAAATTAAAAAACTAAAAAGCTTATCGAATCAGCACAACTTTTTTGGCTACAACCAAAAGAGGCTACTGGAAATTAGAGATAACGATTACCTTCACAGCAAGGACAAACCCATTTTCATAGCGTTAGAAGAATTTTTTGGCAGTGAAGTATCTAATGAACGCACTCTATTAGTGAGTTCTCCTAGATACTTAGGTGCCGCCTTTAATCCAGTAAACTTTTATTTTCGAATCGATCAAACGGATGCAATCACAAAAGCACTCGTTGAAGTCAATAACACCTTTGGAGACAGACACATTTACCCAATCTGTAACCTGCAAAAAGAAAGCGACGGAACCTATTCTGGAAAAACTTCGAAAGCATTCCATGTTTCTCCTTTTAATTCAATGGACGGGCATTATCGCTTTCAGTTCAAACTCAGCGAGCACTCAATCTTTCTTGGAATCGACTTATACAAAAGCGATCAATGTATTATGCAGACCTATATGTCTGGGCGATCACACACACTAAATGCCAAAAACCTTATTAAATACACGCTACTGCACCCTTTTGATACAGCGCTGAATGCATTTCCAAGAATCTTAATCCAAGCAACGATTCTCTATCTAAAGAAAAAACTAACACTCTTCCAACGGCCTAAACCGACTTCCCCAAATACCTTAATTGACGATGGAGTTCAGAATGATCCAAATTCAAAAATTTAATCTATAGAATATGGATTATACTCAGGAATGATTCTTGAGATCGTTTCTTTAATTTGCTTAGCGTCATGCGATTTCATCGCGGTCATTAATTGAGAAGAAATACGATCTAAATCATCTTCTATTAAACCATGAGCTGAGAAACGAAAAATTTTTTTATGATCGGTCTTCATATGAACTTCATCAAAATGCTGCACTTCTTCATATAATTTCTCGCCCGGTTTTAGACCTGTAAATTCAATATCAATATCCTCTCCTTCTTTCAGTCCACTTAAACTAATCAATTGACGCGCTAGTTCTAAAACTTTGATAGCCTTACCCATATCTAAAACAAATATTTCACCACCGGTTCCCTTTGTTGCCGACTCTAAAACAAGGCTAACTGCTTCACTAATGGTCATAAAGAATCGAGTAACCTCTGGGTCTGTTACTGTAACTGGACCACCCTGGGCTATCTGTTCTTTAAAAATAGTTATAACGCTTCCTGAGGATCCTAAAACATTACCAAAACGAACTGCCATAAACTGAGTTTTATTTTCAGGATCCACTTGAATCTTTTGCATCGCTAATTCAGCCATACGCTTAGTAACCCCCATGACACTAGTAGGATTAATCGCTTTATCTGTTGAAATTAAAATGAATCGATCTACTAAAAACTCTTTTGAAAGACGCATCAATTGGACAGAAGCAAAATAATTATTTCTTAGAGCCTCGTCGGGTTGATCTTCCATCAAATTCACATGTTTATGAGCCGCCGCATGAAAAATAAGCGTGGGTTTAAAGATCTCAAAACAATGCCTTAAGGATTCTTCATCTGTTATATCTAAAACTTTTACACTAATGCGACCCTCGTCCGTAGAATTATTAAGCACCGTAAAATTAAGATCAAATATTGCCATTTCGGACTGATCTAAACAAAGCAATTGTTCAGGGTGATAATCGAGCATCTGACTAACTAACTCTTTGCCAATACTACCACCAGCACCGGTCACCATAATACGCTGTTTTGAAATTAAATTCTTTATAGACCCTTGATCTAAGTTCACTTTCTTGCGACCCAATAAATCCTCTAACTCGACAGGCCTTAACTGAGTAGCCGTTGCACGCCCACTAACTAGATCCGACAAAGCAGGAACAATATCCACCTCTAGATTTAAAGACTTAGCTAATTGCGCTACCGAACGAATCTTTTTAGCACTAGCCGATGGAAAGGCAATAATCACCTTTTCAATAACATAACGATCAATGTAATTTTTCAGAGTGCTTATCTTGTCAATAATTGGAATACCGTGCATAAGCCTTCCAATTTTCTCCTCTGAATCATCGAAGAAAAGCACTGGTCTAATGCCTAACTTATTTTTTTTAGACAAGATATCCGAACAAACCAGTGAACCCACTTCTCCAGCCCCAATAATCGCGACATTCTTTAATGAGTATCTACCGGATAGCCAATTGAAAAAGCCTTCACCAAAATAAATTCTTAAAAATAGTCTAAAACCGGCAATTGATATAAACAAAAGCAATAAATCCGTTACAATGATAGACCGAGGAGCAACGTCCTGCCCATTATAAATATACCACAAGAAAATGCAATAAAGTGACTGAAGCGCTAGAGCTAAAAACAATCGAAATAAATCCGGCAACCTGAACTGCGACAATACGGTTTCAAATTGACCTAGTGCAAAAAGAAAAGCCAATTGCATGAAAATAAACCATACATAAATTTGATTACGATTTTCTATGTAACTATCAGGTACATTGAAATCAAATCGCAACTCGTAAGCAAATGTCAGACATAAGTAAGACAAAAAGCCGTATAAAAAAACTAACCCAAAAAACTTTATATTAAAATATGGCTGTAAAATTCTCATGACCATTTAGATAATGCTGTTTGCACTATATCAATAACTTCATCACGCTCTTTCAAACTTAAACACGAACCACTTGGAAGACACAGACCGCCATTATATAATGTTTCAGAAACCTCCCCTCCAAAATAACGAGTCGACTTAAACACACTTTGAAGGTGTAGCGGCTTCCAAGTAGGCCGTATTTCTATTGAAGCGTTAGAGCAAGTTTGTATAAGAGCATCACGCTTAGAGTTGACATCCGAACCAACGATCTGAAAAATAGTTAGCCAGTAATTGGGAATACCCTCTTTAGCGATAGGCATAAACTCTATGCCACCCATTCCCTCTAATACTTCTTTGTAAGCAATATAATGGCTTTTTCTTTTACTAATTTTATTGTCTAGAGCATTTAATTGACTGAGCCCTAGACCCGCTAAAAGATTACTGATACGATAATTGTAACCAATCGCATTATGCTCATAATGCAAAACGGGTTCTCGAGCTTGGTGCGCTAAATAACGCGCCTTCGCTTCAATTTCAGCATCATTAGTCAACAGCATACCACCGCCAGAAGTCGTTATAATTTTATTCCCATTAAAGGAAAGAAACGAAACCGTTCCAAATGATCCTGCCTCACTGCCTCTATAACTAGCTCCTAAGGATTCTGCAGCATCTTCGATAACAGGCACTTCATATTCATTACAGATACCTAATAAACGGTCCATTTGAGCGCACTGTCCATAGATTTGAACAATAATCACAGCCTTAGGCTTTCGCCCCTCTTTGATTAATGTCTTCAGTGCATCTTCTAAATAATTTGGATCCATATTCCATGTCTCCGTTTCGCTATCAATAAAAACTGGCTCCGCACCACAATATCGAATAGGAAAGGCACAGCCTGCAAAGGTAAGACTTGGACATACTATAATATCTCCTTTTGAAACTCCCATAGCTAACAAGGCTAAATGCAAAGCAGATGTTCCCGAATGAACAGCAAGTGCATGCTTCCGGTTTAAGCGATTCGACAATGCGGCTTCAAATGCATCAATTTGAGGACCAACTGGAGCCACCCAACCTGAATCCAAAGCCTTCTCAATCGCAGCTCGATCGTCTAAAGAAATATCCGGGGGTGATAAATAAATACGAGGCATGAATTTTTAGATAACAATCCGAAGTGAATCTTGCAAGAATACACTCATAAAAAAGCACACCTCTCAAATATGGAAATGTGCTCTTTTTTATGGGGTAAATAAATTAAATCGTGTCTTACTTAGCGGCTTCCTCTTCTGCCTCGCTATCATTTGATTCAGCTACTTCCTCAGCTTCCGCTTCTGCTTCGACCTCTTCAGTCACTTCCTCAACTTCCGCTTCTTCCGCTGCTGAATCTTTTTTAGCAGCTGGTTTTCCAGCTTTTTTACTTGGCTTTGGATAACCTTCGTCAGATGAATTGATTAATTCAATCAATGCCATTTCAGCCGCATCACCGACTCTTTGACCTAGCTTGTAAATTCGAGTATAACCACCTGGGCGATTAATAAATTCTTCAACTTTTGTATCAAATAGCTCCGCAACTACTTTTTTATCACGAACTCGAGAAATCGCTAAGCGACGAAAGTGTAATTTTCTAGCAGCATCATTCGCTTGGTGTGCTTTCTTTGCTAAAGTAATCACTTTTTCAATGAATGGGCGTAATCCCTTTGCTTTTGCCAAAGTCGTTTTAATACGACCATGAGTGATCAAAGCTACTGATAAATTACCCAATAATGCTGAGCGATGTGGGCCAGAAACGCCAAGGATGTGTCTTCTTTTACTGTGACGCATGATGTTCTAAATGTTATGATTATAGTTCGATTGGATTATCTAGCAAACGCTCATCAATCTTCATTCCTAATGAAAGACCTAATTGCTCGAGCTTATCTTTAATTTCATTCAAAGACTTTTTACCAAAATTACGATACTTGAGCATTTCTTGCTCAGACTTCATAGCCAACTCACCAACGGTTGTGATATTTGCATTATTCAAACAATTAGCTGCACGAACCGACAACTCAATTTCATTCACACTCATATTGAGCAGTTTACGAAGTCGGTTTTGCTCTTCACTAATCTCTTTAGTTTCATTTTCGAACTCAATCGCCTCATCAGATAATTGTTCAAATACCTCTAAGTGATGCTTCAAAATAGCAGAACTCTGCTTAATTGCTTCCTCTGGAGTGATTCGACCATCCGTTGTCACTTCTAAAATTAATTTGTCATAGTCAAGCTCTTGCCCCACTCGAGTATTTTCAACTGAATACTTAACCAAGGTGACGGGACTGAAGAGTGAATCAATCGGAATCACACCAATTGCTTGGTCTTCCTTTTTATTGTCGTCCCCCGGACAATACCCACGACCGACACGCACCTCAAGCTCAGCTTGGAAACGCTTCTTTTTATTTAAAGTACAAATCACATGATCTGGATTCACAACAGAAATACCATCAACAAGCTGAATGTCGCCTGCAGTTATTTCACCATCTTTTTCAACATCAATCATTAAATTGACCGTGTCTCGACCTTCAGCGACGAAGAGCACTTTCTTTAAATTCAAAACAATATCAGTCACATCTTCGACAATCCCCTCTACACTCTGAAATTCATGCTGCACTCCCTCAATTTTAATAGAGGATATCGCAGCGCCTTCAATCGAGCTTAAAAGCACTCTTCGAAGCGCATTACCGATTGTGTGTCCATAGCCGGATTCAAATGGCTCTGCTTGAAATATCGCAAATGTATCTGAAGATACATCGTCTGCTTTAGATAGTCTATTTGGTAATTCAAATTTTCCTAAACGTTTTGGCATAATAAAAAATTGTACTGATTATAATAAAGTTAAAATGGAGTGCTGATTTATCGAGAGTAAAACTCAACAATTAGCTGAACATTGATACTAGGTTCTGTCTCATCATTAGACGGAATCCTATTAACAGTTGCTTTCAAAGCATCCGTGTTGAGATTTAACCATTCTGGAACAGTCCTTGCCTGGCTTTCCTCCATATTTTTTGTGGCTAACTGCCGAGAAGAGGTACGCTCACGCACTTCGATTTCATCCCCTTCTTTAACCATAAAACTAGAAATGTTTGTCTTCTTACCATTAACCGCGATATGACCATGGCTAACAAACTGACGAGCCGCTGATCTTGATTTGGCAAAACCAAGTCGATAGACAACATTATCCAATCGGCACTCGAGCATCTGTAAGAAAATTTCACCAGTAACACCACGCTTATTTTTAGCGCGAGCAAAGGTGAGGCGGAATTGCTTCTCAGTCATTCCATACATATAACGCAGCTTCTGCTTTTCATTCAGACCGATAGCATAATCGCTCAATTTGCGACGAAGTCTAGGACCATGCTGTCCTGGAAGGTGTGGTTTACGCTCAAACGCTTTCGTTGGCGCAAAAATCGCCTGACTAAATCGGCGATTAATTCGAGTTGTTGGACCTGTATAACGAGCCATAATGTTGTTCTATTGATTTAACTGCTTAAGTTTAAGTGAGCTGTGTATAAATGGCAGATATCATTTTATACACGACGACGTTTAGGTGGACGACACCCATTATGCGGAACGGGAGTTACATCAACAATTTCTGTAACTATGATTCCTAAAGACTGAAGTGCACGGACGGCAGAGTCACGCCCCATCCCTGGGCCGTTTAATTTAACCACCACATCTTTCATTCCGTGAGAAACAGCAACTCGACCCGCATCTTGTGTTACCACCTGTGCGGCATAGGCTGTTGATTTTCTAGATCCTCGGAAATTACACTTCCCAGCACTCGACCATGAAATAACATTTCCTCTAAGATCGGTAAAAGTCACTTTTGTATTATTAAATGTCGCCAAGACATTTACGATACCAGAAGTAATATTCTTACTACCTTTTGCCTTACGAATTTTTACTCCCTCAAGATCACTCTTCAGCAAATCCTCAGCAGTTTCAGCTTTTTTCTCAACCACTTCTTCTGATTTTCCCTCAACTTCATTTTGAGGAAGCTCTTTTTCTTCCGTATTTGTTACTGTTTCCTCTTCGCTCATAAGATTATAAATTTAGTTAACGATTATTTACGAACTGGCTTTACTGCGCCTTTCCGAGTTCTTGCGTTCGTTTTAGTTCTTTGTCCACGAACCGGTAATCCTTTTTGATGACGAATTCCCCTATGGGCTCTAATCGCTGAGAGACGCTTTAAGTTTGCGATTCGTTCACGACGAAGATCACCTTCTACTAAATATTGTTTTTCCGCAACAATCGAAGCTAATTGATTCACTTCTTCTTCGCTCAAATCACCCGCACGTCGATCTGGGTCAAATCCAGAGATAGTGACGATCTTCTTAGCCCTAGTAGGACCAATTCCATAGATGTAGCGTAGCGAGAATTCTAGCTTCTTATTTGCAGGTATATCGACTCCGAGTAAACGTGGCATAATATATTGTAATGTTTAATAAATGTAAAATTGTAGCAGTTCTAAAAGAAAAAGTCCTATAAACTAGCACTTTATCTGCATTTGAAAAGTTATTTTTTTAATTTTGTTAAGATTTCTGGATCCCCCTCTGTAACTAAAACGGTGTGCTCAAAATGTGCTGAAGGCTTACCATCTAAAGTGACAGCCGTCCATCCATCCTTTAAAAAGCGAATTTTATGTGTTCCCATATTGACCATAGGCTCAATCGCTAAAGCCATTCCGGGTTTTAAAACAGATCCCATTCCCCGGCTTCCAAAATTGGGTATTTGTGGTAACTCGTGCATTGTCTTTCCAACACCATGACCGACAAATTCCTGTACAATTCCAAAACCCTTGGGGCGAATCACTTTTTCGATAGCATTCGAAATATCACCTACTTTATTACCAGCACGTACCTGCTCAATGCCTTTTTCTAGGGCACTTTTCGTGGTATTTAAGAGCTCGTTAACCTCTGGCTTTATGACTCCGACAGCGACTGTTTTAGCATTATCTCCAATAAACCCATTGTATTCTACGCAGACATCTAAAGAGATAATATCTCCAGAATTTAAGACCTTATCCAAGCGACCAATTCCATGGACGATCTCTTCATTTACAGAAATACAGGTGTGAGCGGGAAAAATCTGTGCACCATGACGATAATTAAAACACGCACTTTTAGCTCCATAGCTAGCGATCTTTTCCTTACCTATTTGATCAATATCATAAGTATTAATCCCCTCGGCAACGACCAACTCAAGCTCACGAAGAACCATTGCAGCAATTTCACAAGATTCACGAATAGCGTTTACTTCAGAATCCGGACGTATCGCTTTCATCAACTAAAAAAATAAAAAATCAAAGAACAAAAAAATTAAAAAATCAGGTCAGTTTAATTTTAAAAACCAAGATACGATTCCTAAAACAAACAATAAGACCGAAAGTAATAAAAGTGGGCTCCATGCACTCCAGAAATCTTGAATTCCAGCAGAGTCCACTAACTGTTTTGCCCGAGCAGCTGAACGACCACGAATCTTACCTTTTTTCAAAAATCCATCATAGTGGCGTTGCATTAAGAATGTTTCAATCTGACGCATCGTGTCTAAGAGCACGCCAACGGTAATCAACATCCCTGTACCACCAAAGAACAATGCCACATTAAAAGGAATGTTATAGCTAAACAATAAAATATCAGGGAATAAAGCAATCAAAGTTAGCGATAGCGCACCTGCCATCGTTAAACGAGTCATAATGTGATCCAAGAACTTAGCCGTTGCATCTCCTGGTCTAACTCCGGGAATAAAGCCACCATTCTTTTTGAGATCATCTGCGATCTGCACAGGCTTAAACATCAAAGAGACCCAGAAATAACTAAAGATGAAAATTAAAAGGCCGAAGATAAAATAATAGGCAAACTCGCCGCGACCCAACGATTGAGCAACATCCGTAAAAAAGCGCATTCCTGTAGCTGAACCTAAAATATTTAGAAGCTGTGCTGGGAACATTAAAATAGCACTAGCAAAAATAACCGGCATCACACCTGCATAATTCACCTTAAGTGGCAGAAAGGATGATTGCCCACCATAGACCTTACGCCCAACCACACGCTTTGCGTATTGGACTGGAATTTTTCTCTGTGCTTGAGTAATGGCAACCAAGCCCGCAGTCACCGCAAATAACAGTGCCAACATTAGGACGCCTTGAACAACCCCAAGCGATTGCGTTTCAGATCCAACAGGAGCCACAAACATTTGGTACGTTGAAACAACCGCCGCAGGTAAAGCAGAAATAATACTGACGGTAATCAATAAAGAAATACCATTACCAATCCCCTTTTCCGTAATCTGCTCACCTAACCAAACAAGAATCATAGATCCTGCAGTTAAAAATATAGTACCCGTTATTAAAAATTGCACCTTCCCAGCTATAACAATTTGACCGTAGTCTAATGGATTAAAGCCGTAACCAATCAAAGCACCGGGGTTAGTCGCTAGCGCTAACAACAATAAAAATCCTTGAATCGCGCAGATCGCAATCGTCAAGTAGCGTGTATAACTATTGATTTTTTGGCGACCGATCTCACCTTCTTGCTGCAATCGAGCAATTGTCGGAAATACAGCTCCCATTAATTGCATAATAATTGAAGCGCTGATGTAGGGCATAATACCCAACGCAAATAGCGCACCATTCAATAACGCACCACCTGTAAACATATTATAAAATCCGATCAAGCCCCCCGCTGCACCTGATTGCTCAGCAAAAAAAGCTTGGATAGGCTCGGTATTCATTCCTGGCAAGGGGATATTAGCACCCACACGAGCAATAAACAACAGTGCCAACGTAAAAAAGATACGCTGTCTAAGTTCGGGTATTTTTAATGAATTCGTAAATGCAGAAAGCATGAAATGGGCATTTAAAAGAGTTAACGGTTATTCAGCAGATTCACCTGCACTAGCAGAAACGACTGTACCACCAGCCGCTTCAATTTTTTCTAAAGCAGACGCAGATACTTTGTCCACTTCGACAGTGAAAGCCTTTTCAAGCTTTCCATTTCCTAAAATCTTAACACCTTCCTTATTATCTCGAATCAAACCGTTTTCAATCAAGACAGATCGATTGATCACCGTACCCTCTACTCGACTGAGTTCACTGACATTAACAGTTTGATAGGTTGTGCGAAAGTTATGATTATTAAAACCACGTCTTGGTAACTTACGATACAAAGGCATTTGACCACCTTCAAAACCAACTGGTATGCCGCCTCCTGAGCGTGCTTTCTGACCTTTGTGTCCTTTACCAGATGTTTTACCGTGGCCACTACCATGTCCTCGTCCAAGTCTTTTCGTTGAGTGTGTTGCACCCTTAATCGTTGGTATATTTTCTAAATTCATAATAAAACTTATGCCTCGGTTGCCACTTTGTCTCCAAAACGGATTGATTGAATTTCCTTATTTGAGCGCAATTTCTTTAATGCGTCCATCGTCGCATTGACCATCGCTAAATGATTATTTGAACCTAAGGACTTTGATAGCACATTATGGATTCCTACCGCTTCTAATACGGCACGAACACCACCACCGGCAATCACTCCAGTACCATTAGAGGCTGGACGTAATAACACTTTACCACCATCCGCTTCACCGAGCACGTGGTGTGGTATTGTGTCACCCCTTAATTGTATGTTAATGATATTTTTCTTAGCATCTTCTGTCCCTTTTCGAATACACTCAGGAACTTCTTTTGCTTTACCATAACCAATGCCGACGCCACCTTTTTGATCACCGACCACTACCAAGGCTGAAAAGCTAAAACGACGCCCACCCTTAACCACTTTAGCACAACGGTTAATGTGCACGACTTTCTCGATCAACTCGGATGCATCACTCTCTTCTGAATTAAAATTTTTATTTCTGTCGTTCATAATATTATAAATTTAGAATTTCAAACCTCCTTCACGTGCTGCCTCAGCAAATGATTTGACACAGCCGTGGTACAAGCGACCCGAACGATCAAAAACAACGGTATCGATGCCAGCAGCAACCGCCTTCTCAGCAATTGACTTACCTAGTTGAATGGCACCGTCTTTGTTTGCCTTAACATCAGTTGATCCAATAGATGAAACCTGAACCAATGTATGTCCACTAACATCATCAATGCACTGAGCATAGATATTCTTATTAGAAAAATGAACCGTTAAACGCGGGCGCTCACTCGTTCCATTGATCTTCTTACGAATACGCCAACGACGTTTTTTTAATAATGAAAGCTTTTTTAATAATTTCATATAAATACAATCCTCCTTTAAGCAGATTTCTTACCTTCCTTACGACGCACATACTGACCTTCAATATGCACACCTTTTCCTTTATAAGGTTCAGCAGGGAAAAACTGGTAAATCTCAGCCGTTACTTGACCAACCACTTGTTTGTCTGCCCCTTCAACCGTAATTTTAGTATTCTCCGCTACCGTCACTTTAATGCCTTCTGGTATCTCTAACTCACAAGGATGAGAATAACCTAGAGCAAGATCTAAAATATTCCCCTTCAGCACAGCACGAAAACCAACGCCTTTAATTTGTAGTTTCTTGGTATACCCATCGACCACTCCTACCACCATACCATTAATAATGGAGCGCACAGTTCCATACATAGCTCTTGAGTGGCGACTGTCATCCACAGGTGACACACGCACTTCATTTTCTACTAATTCAATTTTAACCGAATGATCAAAAGACTTTTTTAAAGATCCCTTTGGTCCCTCGATTGAAACGTTCTGACCATCAACAGATACTTTTACTTTTTCAGGGATGGCTACTGGTAATTTTCCGATACGACTCATAATAATTTTCTCCTATACTCGATACTCCAATTACCAAACTTTACAAATTAACTCACCACCTACGCCTTGCTCACGAGCATCTCTTGCACGCATGACACCTTTAGAGGTTGTCAAAATAGCAACACCTAGACCACCCAAAACACGAGGAATTTCACGCACACCGTAATAGAGTCTACGGCCTGGAGTACTGTGACGCTCTATGCCTGTAATCGCTGGAACGCTATTCACGTATTTTAAATGAAGATTGATTTGCTTAAATCCTTTTTCATTTTCCTCTTCCGAATAATCCGAAATAAAACCCTCTTGTTTTAAAATTTGGGCTATTGATAGGCGCATTTTTGATAGCTGCGCTGTGCATATGTCTTTCTTAGCCATACTTGCATTTCGTATGATGGTTAAGAAATCGCCGATTGTATCGTGAACTGCCATAGTATTATATTTTTACTGCTGGGTTTTCAATTAAAGTGTTACCAGGATGATTTTGTGACTCCAGGAATTTTACCCTTACTGGCTAATTCTCTGAATGTGATTCTTGAAAGACCAAACTTACGAATATGAGCGCGTGGTCGTCCAGTGATTGAACAACGGTTACGAGCTCGGATCGGCGAACTATTCTTTGGAAGCTTAGATAGCTTACCTTGTGCCTTATAGAAATCTTCGTCTGAAGTTTCTGGGTTTGCTAGGATCGCCTTAAGCTCTGCCCGTTTACTTGCAAATTTTGCAATTAATTTGCGACGCTTAAGATCTCTTTGTATTGCTGATTTTTTGGCCATGATTTAAAATAAAAGTCGTTATTCGGATGCAACAGCTGCCGCTTCTTCTTTAGTTTCTGTGTTTTCAGATGCTTCCGTCTCGGAGCTAGATTTACGAAATGGCATTCCTAATAAGCTCAACAACTCTTTCGCCTCCTCATCCGTTTCTGCACTTGTATTAATACAGACATCCATACCGATGGTTGCAGTGTTACCTTCCACGCTCACCTCAGGGAAAATTGAATGGTCAGCCACTCCCAAAGTATAATTCCCGTTTCCATCAAATTTTGCAGGAATCCCTCTGAAGTCTCGTATACAAGGAAGTGCAATATGAATTAAACGTGCTAAGAAATCATACATTACGTTCCCCCTTAAAGTAACTTTACAGCCGATAGCTTGTCCCTCCCTCAACTTAAAGTTAGAGATACTGAGCTTTGCTTTAGTCGTTACGGGCTGTTGTCCAGTGATCTTAACGATCTCTTCATTCACATACTTGATGTGATTTTTATCAGAAGAAGCTGAAAAACCTGAATTAACCACAACCTTTTTGATTGCAGGCACACAATGCGCATTCGTGATGTTAAACTTTTTCTTTAACTCTGGAACAACGAACTCGTTGTACTGTTTTTTTAAGATTGGCGTTTCCATAACGTATAAATTTTAAAATTCCTTACTTTTTAGACTTAGCGTCAAATTTCTCAGCGAGCATTACGTTTGAATAATGGATCGGTGCTTCTCTCTTGATTGATGAACCTTCCGGATTTTCTTGGCTCTTACGCTCGTACTTAGTGATCATATTAACCCCTTCTACCAAGACTGTATTACCTGGGTTGACTTCCAATACTTTGCCACGCTTTCCTTTATTTGATCCAGCTATAACGACAACTTCTTGCTCTCTTTTAATTCTTTTTGACATCTTATAATACCTCCGGTGCTAGGGAAATGATCTTCATATACTTAGCTCTAAGCTCACGAGCTACTGGTCCAAAGATACGAGTCCCTTTAGGGTTTCCATCTTGATTGATAATAACCACTGCATTGTTATCAAATCTCAAATAACTACCATCACCTCGACGAATTGGCGCTCGGGTACGAACAACAACGGCTTTCACAACTTCACCTTTCTTGACAGAAGCATCCGTTGCAGCTTCCTTCACCGCACAAACAACAACATCACCCACATCTGCGGTTTTTTTGTTTTGTCCAATTCGGCGAATCATTTCAGCAGACTTCGCTCCTGTGTTGTCTGCGATAAAAACGCGGCTGTTCATCTGTATCATATCTTCTTCTCCGTTCTAAATTCTATCTGTTTTAAATGATTATGAATCGCTTCCCAATTTTGGAGCCACTTCAATCACTCGTGTGACTCTCCAGCGCTTCAATTTACTCAATGGACGTGTCTCCATAATCTCAATCTTATCACCAAGTCCGCACTCATTCTTTTCATCGTGAACATGCAATACCGTTTTACGCTTGATCTCCTTCTTATATAAAGGATGCGGAATTTTATAAAAATAAGTGACCTTAATCGTCTTATCACCTGAACGACTTGTGACCGTTCCGATAAGACTTTTTCGAGTATTACGATTGGCGATAGTTTCCATAATATAATTCTAAGTTCGTTTTTACGCAGATGTGTTCGCTAGCTTCTTCTCTCTTAGAATTGTTTCTAATCGAGCGATGTCTCTACGTAATTGTTTAATTTTGTGTGTCTCTTCAACCTGACCAGTCTGTTTGCTCATGCGTAATTTCACATGTGCATCACGAGAATCTCGAAGTTTCTTTTCCACTTCGTTTTCTGACAGTTGGTGTATTTCTTTTGCTTTCATAAAATTCTTCCTAGTGGTTATACTTCATCACGCTGAACAAATCGGCATCTAAATGGCAGTTTTGTATCGGCTA
>CEOK01123863.1_pt1 | contig 16417 bp, 15 predicted proteins | sample 427001 | NCBI WGS metagenome assembly CEOK01 (sample SAMEA2591108, study PRJEB7988) | marine metagenome | isolation source: saline water (ENVO:00002010), including | reverse complement strand
GAAAAATTAAAAAATATGGATAAATAAAATATAAGGAATCATAACATGAAACGTTTTGCTGAGTATCTAACAGAATCAAAAAAAACTTATAACTTCAAAGTAAGAGTTGCTGGTGAATTACCTGAAAACTTTGCTGATGACATGGAACGAGCACTAACAAAATACGAAATAGTAAAAATAAGCAATGGTAAGAAAACACCTATTACAGAAAAACCGTTAGATTTCCCTCAATTAAGTAACTGCGAAGTAACACATTTTGATGTAGAAGTATCATATCCGGTTACTGCTCATATTTTAGAAAGATATTTGGTAGATGAATGTGGATGTCAACATAGTCATATCATAGTTAGAGGAGAAAATGATCCAGTAGAAGAATATCAAATGGAACCACCCAGTGACAAGCCATATGAGGCAATGTTAAATACAGAAGACATGGGTGGCGAATCTGCACAACAAGAAGTTGCAGGAAATAGGGTTATGGATCTACTCAAAGAATTAGAAACTGCGAGAAAAGAAAGAGAAATTGATCCTATTGCTGGTATGAAAGCAGGAGAATCAAAAGACATTTCAGACAAAGAACAAACCAAAAGCCCCATAGGAAGTTAAAATGAGAGATCTATTAGAAACAATCGAAGAATTTAGTTACAATGATATTGTACTAGAAGCCAGCAAAGATAAAGAAATTGACGCTATTGTCGCTACACTGGGGAGCAAACCTAACCTAGATGAAATTTACGGTAAACTAGGCGAAGTGTATAAGATCAAAGGATTTGCAATTACTAAAAGTTTTTTACGAGGACAGTATTTGGGGAAAGTCGCTGTAAAATATGGACTTCCTGGATTATATCCACCAGACAAGGGAAATATGATTTCTACTAAAACAGACGATGTGGGAAGATTTCAAGTCGGTGGTAATATGAAGACCAATATTGAACTTGCTAAAATGGGGTTACTTCCGCCTTTTAGATTAGAAAAACTAGAAAAGATAGCAGATGGTGCTACAAAGACAGCAGAAAGAGGAGACAATCCGGATAGAGCAAAAGTAGCATTACTGGCTGCAGACGCTTTGAAAGCTGCAGGTAATGATCAAAAAGCAAAAGAAATTGAAGATAGAATAGTTGCTTCTCCAACAGGTAAGAAAAATCCTGAAATGGTTGCTAAAATTAATGCAGAAAAAAGGACTGCTGATAAAGATGACAGTGGAGAAGACGATGCAAAAGGAGCAGCACAAGATGCATCACCATCAGCCAGTGGAATGAAAATTACTAATGACAATGTGGCAAAGTTGATTGCAAAGTACAATGACATGATTGTAAAAGGAAAAGCAAAAAGTGAATCAAGTACTAAAAGCCATGCAGATCAACTATTATATCTACTTGTAGAAGCATTAACAGATGCAGAAACAGACGAACTACAAAATATGGTACTAGCTTTTGGTCAAGCAGTAAAAGATGATAGTATTGACCAGGCTTATAGAACAGAATTGCAAAGAATTCTTGACAAATGGGAACAAGACAAAAAAGATATTGGATTATTCGCAGGTGATGATGCAAAAGGAGCAACACAAGATGATGCAACAGTGGATTATGCAAGCGATGAACAGGTTAAAAAGGCTGTAGCAGATGTAGAAGCATGGATTTCTACCGAAATGCCAAAAGAGCTTGAAAAGGCTCAAGCAAAGGGTCTGATGAAAGCTACAAATAGTGGTAAAATTAAATCAGCCTCAGCTGCGGCAGTTCAAACGATATTAATGAGAATTGGTACAGCTAACAACAACGAAGAATTAAAGAAGATTAAAGCAGACGGACTCTATGGTCCTGCTACAATAGCTGGCGTAAAGAGAGCGCAAGAACTAGCAGGTATAACTGTTGACGGCGATGCGGGAGCTAACACAGCAAAAGAATTATTAGCATATAGCAAAGACCCACAAAAAGGTATTGATGACTCAATTGAAAAAGACTTTGCTAGAATTAAAGAATTGATTGCAAAATCAAAAGGTGGTGACCCAAGTACTAATATGCCAATGGTCACAAGTGTAGATTTTAGACACTTAATGAGCATTGTAGAAGGTCAAATAAACGAAGCTCTATCACCAGAAGAATATAAAGAGTTAAGAGGATTGCTTGACAAACACAAAGCAAGAATGGATGACGGCGACTCAGGACAATTATACAGCCAAGAACTGCGTGACATATATAAAAATGCAGATGCTATTAAAGATCCAGCCGCTGGTGATGCAGCTGGTGATGAAAAGGGAGCAGCACAAAGTTTAGATGATGTTAAAAATCACCAAGATCTAGCAAAAGCATTAAATGATGCTATGAAGGGTGGATTCTTTTTTGGTTTAGGTACAGATGAACAAGCAGTTTTAGCAGCACTTGGCAAAGTAAAAGATGCAAATAGTTTTAAAAAATTACAAGCTACATACAAACAAATGTATAAGGCAACTCTACAACAACACATTGAAGAAGAGTTCAGTGGCGGTGATCTAGAACAAGTAATGGGAGTTGTAAACAAACTAGGCGGATTTGAAGGCGCAAAACCAACTGACGCAGGAACAGACGATGCAAAAGGAGCGGCACAAGGTCCAGCTGAACCAATAGCGAAAAAACCTCCTACTCAACAACAATTAGATAAACGTGCAAACACTATGGCGTTTCAAAGCAAGGACTACAGTATGAAAAACCCAATAAACGAAGCAAGCATGAATATTTCGATGAACGGAGAAAGTGCAGCAGAAGTAGCACAGCTAGTTGATATTCTTAAAAATGCAGGAATGCAACAGGAGATACCAACTACAATTTCAATGCCTACAAATTCACACGATGACATGGTTTCACACATGCAGTCTGTAGACGGACCAGCTGACAGTCCATGTGGTATGGGAGAAGAAACTGTTGACGAAGATGAATGGGATAACGCTCCAGACGAAGAATACAAAGATCATCAATATATGACCAAAGAGTTATCAGGTGGGTTAAACAGACAGAAAAAACAATTCAAAGCAGCTCAACGTGGTGACAACGCAATGGCAGTAGAATCTATCAAGGATAGATTATATCAAGCATTAGAAGAAAAATCCAAAGGCTTATATGCTAACATTCATGCAAAACGTGAAAGAGGCGAAAAGCCAAATCCTCCAGGACATCCAGATCGTCCAAGCAAACAGGATTGGAAAAATGCAGCCAAAACAGCTAAAAATAATTAATAATCAATAGCGTCGAAAGGCGCTATTTTTTTGGTTAAATACTTTCATGAGCAAAAGTTTAGACGGTGTTCTCACCAAAAAAGCAAACACACGAGAAACTTATACAGAAGACCAAATTAATGATCTTGCAAAGTGTATGGATCAAAACTCTGGCTATCTTCATTTTGCTACTAACCACGGATTTATACAGCATCCTGTACAAGGTAAAATACAATTCAATCCTTTCACCTATCAGACACGTCTTTTAGATAGCTATCACAATCATAGATTTAACATCAACATGTTGCCAAGACAAACAGGTAAAACAACATGTGCAGCAATTTACCTACTATGGTATGCAATGTTTAACCCCGATCAGACTGTGCTTATTGCCGCACACAAATATACAGGGGCACAAGAAATAATGCAACGTATAAGATATGCTTATGAACTATGTCCTGATTACATCCGAGCAGGAGTAACTAGTTACAACAAAGGTAGTATAGAATTCGAAAATGGATCGCGAATTGTAAGTCAAACAACAACAGATAATACAGGAAGAGGTATGAGTATCTCTTTACTATACTGTGACGAGTTTGCATTTGTAAGCCCTAATATTGCCGAAGAGTTTTGGACTTCTATATCACCTACACTGGCAACAGGTGGTCGTGCAATTATTACTAGCACACCTAACTCAGACGAAGATACATTTGCTACAATATGGAAACAAGCAGAGCAAAAATTTGACGAACACGGCAATGAACAAGACGTTGGTGTAAATGGTTTTCATTCATTTACTTGCCATTGGAGTGAGCATCCTGACAGAGATGAAGACTGGAAAGCACAAGAATTAGGACGCATAGGTGAAGAAAAGTTTAGACGAGAATATGAATGTGAATTTTTGATTTTTGACGAAACATTAATAAGCAGTTTATTTCTTGCACAAATGGAGTCAAAAAATCCTACTATGAACATGGGTCAAACTAGATGGTATGATAAGATATACAAAAATAAGACATATGTAATTGGATTGGATCCTAGTATGGGTACAGGTGGTGATTACGCAGCCATACAAATTTTTACTGTGCCAGAATACAAACAAATAGGAGAGTGGCGACACAACACTACTAGCATACCAGGCCAAATAAGGATACTAAAAGATATATGTGAGTATATTGCAGAGAAATCTGGAGCAAATAATATATATTGGAGCGTAGAAAATAACAGCATCGGAGAAGCGGCACTTATAGTAATCAACGATTATGGAGAAGAAAACATTCCTGGATTATTTGTCAGTGAACCCATACGCAAAGGCCATGTAAGAAAGTTTAGAAAAGGTTTTAATACAACACACGGAACTAAAATTTCTGCGTGTTCAAAGTTAAAAACAATGATAGAAAATAGTAAAATGCAAATCAGTAGCGGTGCCCTTATAAGCGAGTTGAAAGGATTTGTTGCTACAGGTAGTAGCTTTAAAGCTAAATCAGGTGAAACTGATGATTTAATCTCGGCACTATTACTTGTGATAAGAATAATGAATGTATTAAAAGATTGGGATCCTAGAGTGTACAATACATTTAAAAGTATGGAAAGCGAAGAAGACTATGAACCGCCAATGCCTATCTTCATTAATACTAATTATTGATAAATATTAACATGAAGAACCTAGAATTAATTGGCGAAGAACTGTTTAACAAAGTAAGGGGACGCTTTCCTAGTGTTACAATAGGTAACCAAGAAGGTGTAGTTACCAATGTACCCTCTGAAGCAAGATTTTATGATTTTGACTTCAAAGAAGGCCCTAATGTATTAGGAAGAGTAAGCATATCATTAGATGAAAAGTCATTAAGTGTTATGTATAGCAATAATATTATTGAGAATCAAGATGCTTTTACAAAAAAGAAATGGTACGATTTTTTAAAAGAATTAAGATACTTTGCCAAGAAAAGGTTGTTAAATTTTGATACTAGAGATATAAACAAATCAAATTTGAATAGAAGAGATTACAAATTTTTGTCTAATCAGACCCCCGGAGATAATACAATGAGCGAATCAAAAATGTACGGAACATCAAAGACAAGCTATCAGGATATAGGAAATGCAAGATTAGCTATTAAGCATAATGCTCCTATAAATCAAGAACTTGCCAGCGGACGCACACAACATATAGAAGCAATTTATATAGAAAGTTCAGAAGGCGAAAGATTTAAATATCCTTACAAACACCTTAACGGTGCAAGAGCTATGGCAAGACATGTAAGCGAAGGGGGAAACGCATACGATGATTTTGGCAAGCATGTTACAGGACTTTCTGAAGAGTTATCAAAATTAAGAAAATTTAAAAATTATATGAGCAGATCAAACGTTATGGCAGAAGGACTTTCTGACTATATGGATATAGTGATCGAAAGAATACAAACAGTAAAGAAAACGCTAGAACAATATCAACGAGTTGGTAGCTATGGAGAAGCAGTTGAAAATTTCAAAACCACAGTGCTAGAAGATGTGCCAACTGATGTTGCTGAAAACTGGATTGATCAACTTACAATCCGTCAATTCAATGAAGAACTTAAAGATGTATTTCCTTATATTTACAAGTTAATAAGTGAAAAAACTATAGCAGAACAAATAGGTCCAGATGATATTGTAGAAGATGAAGCTGACTTTGATAGAGAGAGTGTAACATGGGCAGAGCTAAAACCACATGTAATGCTAGTTTATAAAAAGATACTTACAGACATACAAAACGCTAGGAAAGAAATTGACGATGCAAAGGCAAGAGGAGATCAAGAAGGTGATGGCGGCGATATTGATATGATAGTGCCATATGTACGAGATCTTAAAGCTATGGCAGGGTATCCAAAAAACATTCTTCAAAATCCAAACATGGATATAGAAACTATTGTAGACCATATGATGCCATCAGGACTTGATACATCAGTAAGAGAAGATCTAATGGGAAGATTTAAAACTGTTATAGGATACAAAGATCCACAACTGGCAAAAAGACTATTCATGGATCCAGAACTAGATTTTTATGCGCAAGGCCGGTCTAGAGCCGATGCACTAGATGGTATAAAAGATAGTATAGATAATACAATTGAAAATACCTTTGAAGAATTAATGGGTCAATTCGCAGAAAATGGTATAAGCGAAGGTTATATGCAAGGGTACAAAAATTACCATTGTAAAGATTGTGGATGTCAAATGCATAACTGCAAGCCAGATTGTGATTGCTCACATGATTCACATGATGAAACAGGCTCATGGTGGAGAGATAAAAACGGAAACGGTGTTCCAGACATAATGGAAACCGACAGTGATACAGATGAAGGCAATGCGTATGGAGATACAATCCGTAAGGCAAAAATGAATGGCGCTAAAAAAGGCGACAAAGTGATGGGTCCTGATGGTAAGGAGATTACAATCGAAAACGTAACAGACTATGTGCTATCAATGTATGATCGTGAGACAGGACAGTTTCCAAAAGGAGAAACAGCAGTATTAACAGCAGTTGAAAAAGACTTCGGTGAACAGTATATTGATCCTGCAAAACAATTTATTGAAATGATCAATGCAAAGTTTGAAGAAATTAACGGATACAAAGATCCAGACCTAATGGATGACACCTCAGAACTAGACGATATTCGAAGAATGGCAGGAATATAAAAATAATTTCAAGAATTTAGCAGAAAGTGGTTGACTTATGCTAAATAATTGTGTATAGTACTTAATATGTGCTGTACATTTAGGCACAATGCAATAGGCAATATATAAGGAGGCAAAACTATGGCATCATTAGCTGAAATAAGAGCAAAGCTCAAAGAGCAAGAATCAAGATCAGGCGGAAACACATCTAGTCCTGGTGACAACGCAATTTACCCATTTTGGAATATCAAAGAAGGCGAGAGTGCAACTCTACGGTTCCTTCCTGATGGAGATGAGTCAAATACTTTCTTTTGGAAAGAACGTTTGATGATCAAACTTCCATTTGCAGGAATCAAAGGTGAAACTGACTCACGTCCTGTACAGGTACAAATTCCATGTATGGAAATGTACGGCGAAACATGTAACATTCTTAACGAAGTGCGTGGTTGGTTTAAAGACCCAAGTTTAGAAGACATGGGTCGTAAGTATTGGAAAAAGCGTTCATATGTGTTTCAAGGATTTGTAACTGACAATCCTCTATCAGAAGATAGAACTCCTGAGAATCCAATTAGAAGATTTATTATTGGTCCGCAGATCTTTCAAATCATCAAACAAGCACTTATGGATCCAGACATGGAAGAATTACCAACAGATTACACTGCTGGTGTAGACTTCCGTCTTAATAAAACAAGCAAAGGCGGATATGCAGACTATTCAACATCCAATTGGGCACGTAGAGATCGTCCACTAAATGATGCTGAAATGAAAGCAATTGAAACTAATGGCTTGTTTAACATGAGTGACTTCCTTCCGAAAAAACCGGGTCAAGTTGAAGTAAAAGTTATGCAAGAAATGTTTGAAGCAAGTGTTGATGGAGAAGCATATGATGCTGATCGTTTTGGTCAATATTTCCGTCCGGCAGGTATGCAAGCTAGAACAGGTGATCCAAATACTCAGAAGCCTGTAGCCCCGATGACACCAGCAGAAGAAGATCGTAACGCAGGTGTAACTAGAACAGACGAAGGCAAAGTAGCGCCTACTACAGCAGAGCAAGAAACATCAAAGCCAACAGAAGGCAATGCACAAGATATTCTTGCAATGATTAGAAATCGTCAAAACAACGGGTAGCATTTTAAAAACATCTCTACTAACGAAATCGAGAACAGAGATTCATGGTTTACCTGTCAACGTTCCAAAAGTTAGTAGAGGTAAACAAAGGAGATAATATGGCTTTAAAATCGTTTGATCCGAGTAAATTTCGGACACAATTAACTAAATCGATCACAGGTATGAGTGCAGGATTTAATGATCCTACTGATTGGATCTCAACAGGTAATTATGCACTTAACTATCTTGTATCTGGAGACTTTCACAAAGGTGTTCCACTTGGCAAAGTAACTGTATTTGCAGGTGAATCAGGTGCAGGCAAATCGTACATCTGTGCAGGTAATATTGTAAAGGCAGCACAGGATCAAGGTATCTTTGTAGTTCTTATTGACTCAGAAAATGCCCTTGATGAAGCATGGCTACAAGCACTAGATGTTGATACAAGTGAAGATAAACTTCTTAAACTAAACATGTCAATGATTGATGATGTAGCAAAAACAATATCAACATTTATGGCAGATTACAAAGCAATGGCCGAGGAAGATCGTCCAAAAGTATTGTTTGTTATTGATAGTTTAGGTATGTTACTTACACCAACAGATGTTGACCAGTTTAACAAAGGTGATATGAAAGGTGATATGGGCCGTAAGCCTAAAGCATTAACGTCACTTGTTCGTAACACAGTTAACATGATTGGTTCGCACAATGTAGGACTAGTATGTACCAATCACACATATGCATCGCAGGATATGTTTGACCCAGATGATAAAATTTCAGGCGGTCAAGGTTTTATCTATGCATCTTCAATTGTTGTTGCAATGAAGAAGTTGAAACTAAAAGAAGATGAAGACGGCAACAAGATCAGCGAAGTACGTGGTATTAGAGCGGCTTGTAAAGTTATGAAAACTCGTTACGCAAAACCTTTTGAAGGTGTACAAGTTAAGATTCCATATGAAACAGGTATGAATCCTTACAGTGGACTTGTAGAACTTTTTGAAGCAAAAGGTATGATTCAGAAAGATGGAAATAGGTTAAAGTACATTGATTCCAAAGGTCAAGAACACAAAGAATACAGAAAAAACTGGCGTGGAGAAATGTTAGATCTTGTTATGTCTGATTTTATTCAAAAAGGTAGTGATGAGGTAAATACCGTCGAAGAAGAACTTATAGAGGAGCCTGTGAATGAATGAATCACAAATCGTTGAAACATGGACTTTGTTTAAAGAATATATCGACAAGAAAAATGTTGAAGTAGCCGCCGAAAGATTTATCGACTTGCTTGCAGATTACGGAGTAGACGATAAAACATTTAAAGATGCTATGGGCAGTGACGACAGTCTTGACGAAGCAATAGGTTACTATTTAGACATAAGTCCTGAAGCAGACGAGTTTGACGATTGGGAGGACTAATTGGGTTGGTATAGCGAAATTGCACGTGATATAAGTAAGATTCCAGATGCAATTAAATTTTACAATGACGAACTTGCTTCTGCTAAAAAAGAATGTACACTAGCAGGTAACGTAGAACGTGCAGCTTCGTCTATGCCAGGAATAGTCGAACAACGATTTAATCAGCTTCAAGAAATTGAAGCAATCCTAAATTATATGAATATAGAACTACGTAGATTACGTAGTTCTTATTTTAAGAAATACCTTGAAAACTATCAACGTGCATTATCAAGCAGAGATGTAGAAAAATATGTTGATGGTGAAGCAGACGTAGTTGATTACGAAAAGATTATCAACGAGTTCGCTCTTATGCGTAACAAATGGTTAGGTGTCTTAAAGGCACTTGATCAAAAACAATGGCAAATTACAAACATTGTCAAGTTAAGAGTTGCAGGTATGGAAGATGCAACACTTTAATATATTAATTTCATGTGATCAAAAATATTACGAAGATTGGGGATATAACTTATTAGTAAGTTTACGTTTTCATGTACCATGGATGAAACTACATTGTCACATAGTAAATCCTTTACATGCAGGTATGCGGGTTGAAGGAGTTGATTACACAACTGAAAAAAGAACGTTTGTTAACGAAAGAAATCGTATAGGCTATTTGCAATGTGCAAGATTTTTGAAAGTAGCAGAAAAATTTTCTGCTAAAGATTATGTCATGACACTAGATGCTGATACTATTTGTACTCGTAAATTTTCTCAACAAGAATTTAAACAAGCTTCTGAAAAAATTACTGTTTTACGACATTTGAAAGATAAAAGATGGTTAGCAGGTTTAGTAACATTTGGACAAGGAAACTTTAAACAAGAGTTTGCAAACAAACTTTTGGCCAAGCCGATTGAAGAGTTTGTACCATTTCATGATCAAGATGTATTGAAGGCGTTGAGTAATAGTTACAAATATCACGAACAAATTCCAAAATTATATTGGATGAGTATAGGAAAAAACGGTAATAAAAGTGTATTTTTAACTTTGAAAGGTAAGCAAAAAGAAAAAGATAAGTACTTAAATACATTTAAAAAATTTGTAAATGTCAATGCTTTGAAATAGGATAGTTAATGCTAGAAGAACATTTAGGCGGTCACAACGGCTTGACTCATTTAGATCCAGGTGCTTTGTCTTGGTTTAAGTCTCTAGGCTTTAAAAAGTTTTTAGATATAGGTTGTGGTCCAGGCGGCATGGTTGAGCTTGCTGAAAATATGGGGTTTGATTCTTACGGAATTGACGGCGATTATACTGTAAAAAGATATAAACAAGAAAAGTTTTTAATTCACGATTTTACTTCTGGTCCTGTAGAAATAACACAAGTTTACGATATAGGATGGAGTGTAGAATTTGTTGAACATGTTCATGAGCAATATATTCCAAATTACATGCCTGCTATGCAACAATGTAAGCACATTGTAATGACTCATGCACTTGAAGGACAACCAGGTTATCATCATGTCAACTGTCAAAATCCTCCATACTGGATAAACAAGTTAAAATCATTTGGATTTACATACGACGATAAAAAAACAAAGAACCTACGTCAAGTAAGTAAGATGGGCAAAAAAAGAAAACATCGTTTTATAGAACGCACAGGATTATTCTTTACAAATGAAAAGTTCTGAACCGCTTATTGTAGCTATCAAAGAAGCCTATAGAAACCATCCGTTGTTGGGCGGACCAAACGTCAAATTAGTTCAATGGTCAGACAAGCAAGCGATTAATGAAGCAGATATTTTCTTACAAAGTAATATATTAGAACAGAAACGTCAAAAAAAATTAGGACACATATATGAATTTATACGCTACAGTGGCAAGCCCTATATATGTGCGGAATCTGCTGTTTTTAGAAAGAATTTGCCAAACTATCCTCATCCAGATGCTTATCATAGATTTAGTTGGTGGAGTTATTTTTATGACGAAGGAGAATACAATGCTGAAAATTGTCCACCTGATAGATGGCACAAAGTACAAGATCAGCAAAACATAGAAATAAAAAATTGGCGTCAACCAGGAGATGCAATACTACTAGTCTTACAACGTCCAGGAGATAGTAGTTTAAAAAACCTACTTGCTAAACATGGTACATATGATGCTTTTCTTTTGCATACTTTACAAGAAATCAGAAAACACTCAGATAGAAAAATCATTATAAGATTACACCCTGCAAGACAGGATAGGCAATTAGAAATTATTGAAAGATGTAAATTAAAAAACTTTGAATTGAGTAAAAATAATAAAGGTGCAGGTTTGTTAAATGGTGGCATAGGATTGTATGAAGACTTTGAAAGAGCTTGGGCTGTAGTAGGATTTAATACAAATGCTTTAACAGAAAGTGCTTGCGAAGGACTGCCTACATTTAGTTTGTGTGCAAGTTCTATGGCATGGCCTGTAAGTAATAAATCATTAGATAGTTTAGAAAAACCACATGTATTTGATAGACAACAATGGCTTAACAATATGGCGTACTGTCAGTGGCGCACAGATGAAATAGAACAAGGGTTGCCTTGGCAACACTTAAAAAGTTTATATCCAAATAAATTAGTCAATCCTTATCCCCAATAAATTATGCTTTTATAAATATCTACATGGATATCGTTCTAGTTACTGGTGGGTTTGATCCTCTTCATTCTGGCCATATAGATTATTTTAGAGAAGCAAAAAAATTAGGAAATCAACTACATGTTGGTTTGAATTCTGATGAATGGCTTACAAATAAAAAGGGTAGACCATTTATGCCTTTTTCAGAACGTGCTGCCTTAATTGAAAACTTATCTATAGTAGATAAGGTTATTAGCTTCGATGATAGCGACGGCACTGCTTGTGGAGCAATTTTTAAAACACTATCAACACACAGCTCAGGTACAAAAGTAATATTTGCCAACGGTGGAGATAGAACCGATACTACTACTCCAGAATATAAAACTTACGGCGAGACATCCTGGGTGGATTTTAGATTTGGGGTGGGCGGAAGCCATAAGAAAAATAGCAGTAGTTGGATTTTAGATGAATGGAAGGCACCTAAAACAGAAAGATCTTGGGGTTATTATAGGGTGATACATGAATATGATAAACATACAAAAGTAAAAGAATTAGCTGTTCCACCTGGTAAAAAACTATCAATGCAGAGGCATCAAAAAAGAAGTGAACATTGGTTTGTTGCAGAGGGAGAAGCAACAGTTTATACTCTAAATGTTGCTACTGATATTGCATTGCATGGTATATATAAACAGCATGAATCGTTGCATATCCCTCAAGGTATGTGGCATCAATTAGCAAATGAATCAACTGAATCTCTAAAACTTGTAGAAATACAATATGGTTTAGAGTGTGTGGAGGAAGACATTGAACGTAGATAACACAACTATGAAAGTATTTGTTGGCTGGGATAGCCGAGAAGATATTGCATTTCAAACTTGTAAACAAAGTATTCTTAATGCTGCAAAGTATCCGAATCAAATAGAAGTAATTCCTATCAAACAAGACGAGTTACGGAAAAAAGGAATATATACTAGACCAGAAGATAAACTTGCTTCAACAGAATTTACATTTACTAGATTTTTAGTACCAGAATTATGCGATCATAAAGGCTGGGCTGTTTTCGTAGATTGCGATTTTATTTTTAGAGAAGATGTAAGAGGTTTATTTGAACGTGTAGATGACAAGTATGCTGTAATGGTTGTGCAACATGATTACACTCCAAAAACTGAAACAAAAATGGACGGCAAAGCACAGCATCAGTATCCAAGAAAAAATTGGAGCAGTATGATACTTTGGAATTGCGGACATGAGGCTAATAAAAAACTTACTGCTAAAATGGTAAATGACGAAAGTAAAACTGGCGCTTATTTTCATCGCTTCTCATGGTTGCATGATAAACACATAGGGAGAATTCCTCCTATATGGAATTGGTTAGTAGGATATTACAAAGAACCAGATGACGGTACTCCTTGTGCAATACACTACACAGACGGCGGTCCTTGGTTTAAAAAATATGCAAGGTGCGAGTATTCTGGTGATTGGTATATAGCCGAAAAAAGTTATTTAAAAAATAAAGAAGTAAACAGTAAACATAAACTTACTCCTAAAGTTTGGGAGGTAAATGATGAAAAGAAAGATATTTTAAAATCAGTATTGAACTATATGGTTGATCCGGAAAGTAAATACTATGAAAATAATACATGGGAAACAATTACAGAAAGAGTAAAAAATCATATGGGTAAAGTAGTTGCAATTGACACTAGTGAAGTAAATTTTGCTGCAAAGGGATTAAGATATGATCCAATACTTGAAAACTTTGTAGCCGGTAGTAACGGCATTATTTCATCCTATGCAGATCATTTGAATGACGATAGTGCATTAGTTATAAGAGGCGTTGGCGGAGGAAGCCGTAAAGCAATTCAAAAATGCTGGGATCAAAATAGAGATTTCTATGTTATTGATACCGGATATTTTGGTAATTTTAAAAACAAATGGTTGCATCGTGTAACAAAAAACAATTTACAATATATCGGTCCAATACTAGAAAGACCAATGGATCGTGCAAAGCGACATGGTTATAGATATAAGAAGTTTACAACTGGACGTAAGATATTAGTTTGTCCTCCAAGCGATAAAGTGATGAGACTATACGGCCAGCCCTTACCCGATGCTTGGGTAGAACAAACAGTGCAAAAGATAAAAAAGTATACAGATCGTCCTATAGAAATAAGATTGAAACCTACACGCACCGAAAGAGTGTCAGATAAGACAATTCAAGCGGCTCTAAACGACGATGTGCATTGTTTAGTGACTTACAACAGTATTGCGGCTGTCGAAGCATTAATGGAAGGCAAACCTGCTGTAGTCCTAGGAACTAACGCCGCTTCAGCTGTTGCTGAAACTGATTTAGCAAATATTGAATCACCAAATATGCCTGACAGAGATATAATGGAATCATTCTTTGCACATCTTGGTTATTGTCAATTCGACGTACACGAATTAAGATCTGGTTATGCATGGGGAATGGTTAATGAAATCAGTAGTGAGTTATCTCGCAGGAATACCAAGTAAAAACAAAAGTCCTGAAAAACCTGCCATCCTAACAAATTTTGTCCAAGGCGTCAATAAGTTAGGTGACAAAGGAATAGTTACACCTGGTATTGACTTAATTAAATGCGATCTTGCTGTTTTACAAGGATTTGTTCACGCAAATAGTAAGAATACTCCACATCTACAACTCCGGCAAAATGTAATTGATTTTCAAAAAAAGAACGGCAATAAAACATTAATTGCAGATAGTAATTTGTTTTTATTTGCTACAAGTAACAACAAACCAGGAAATTATTTACGTTACAGTTTTGATGGTGTATTTAGAAAAACTGGATTTTATTTTGACGAGGTTATAGATCCGCAAAGATGGCAATCTATTAAGACAAGTCTTGGAATAGATCTTAAACCATATAGAAAAAACGGTAATCATATTTTAATTTGTTTACAACGTAACGGCGGCTGGAGTATGAAAAACGTAGATGTGATGCAATGGTGTCATGTCACAATTTCAGAAATAAGAAAGTATACTGATAGACATATTGTTGTACGAGGTCATCCAGGCGATGGAAAGACAGGACAATATCTTAAATTACGTTATCCAAATGTGACTATTAGTAACGATAAATCAAGAACAATCATACATGACTTACAAAATGCATGGGCTACAGTAACCTACAATTCAAGCCCCGGGGCAGTGAGTTTAATCAACGGAGTGCCTGTTTTTCAATTAGATTCTGATAAAGAGTGTAGTATGTATAGTGAATGTGCAAACTTTCAATTACATAATATTGAAAATCCAAAATTAATCGATAGGCAAAAATGGTTAGAACGTATTAGTATGTGTCATTGGAGTTTTGATGAATTACAAAATGGACAGGCTTGGTCGTTTATGCGCAACTATGTGTAAAATTATTTTTTCCAGTAACTTTCGTTTCGATTGACCATTATATCACTTGTTCTACTACGACCTTCTTGTTTTCTTACACCCTTCATATGATCCATCCATTTACCTAATGGACCGTTGATGAGAGGATGTCCTCCTCCACCAGATTTTGCCTCGCGTAAATACATTTCTGCACTGTAGTCATGTACATTATTATCAATAGGTTTAAGTTGATTCAATATATGACCAAAGACGAAACTGTCGTGCCATTCTACTAATTCAAAAATGCCATTGTTTGCATCTTCATAAAATCTTTCGAATTCAGCAAGAAACTGTTTGCACATAGGATGTTTAAGATTCATGCCATAAAATCCACACTCTGGCCATGTCTGTGATCCTTTACCTCTACCTACATAAGTTAACCAGGCACTGTCTGGTAACTGTTCCTTAAACTGCTCATAACTCCAATCGGTATGTATATAACTATCTGCATCCATCCATACACACCAATCTTTGCTACGTTCACATGCATCAAACACTGCATAAGTTTTGTTTGCAAATCTTACTGCGTCCCACTTAAATGTTTTTTGCCAGTCCTTACGCCCATTACGAGCTGGATGATTAGATATATCTCCGTTAGCATGAGGTGTGTTTGCCCATCGTGATTTGAATCCATTTAGTTTAGGTAATGCTTCAAATGCATCAAAGACCTTAATATTTTCACACATAGGATCAATAATAGGATTACAACCTTCAGCATATACTAGTAATTTTATACGCTTGTCTACCCTTTGTGCAAAAGAATCTAAAAAGCGTTGACCATATTGTTCTAATCCTGGTTGGTGGAATGTTGTAACCACAGTTATGTCTGACATTGTTCTTCCTTTGTAAATATACTACAAGGTATTTAATCATGAAATTTAACTTATGGAGGCAATATGGCGCACAAAATTCTAGCCCTGTTTTTGACGCCTTTCACGCTGGCGCTAATGCTCTTGGGCATGACGTTGTCGTTAATGGTGCTGATGGGATTGATGTTATTTGGAGCGTACTTTTCAACGGTCGCATGGCTGGAAACCGTGCTATCTGGGAACGCAACGTTCAACAATCC
>CEOK01148929.1_pt1 | contig 16494 bp, 13 predicted proteins | sample 427001 | NCBI WGS metagenome assembly CEOK01 (sample SAMEA2591108, study PRJEB7988) | marine metagenome | isolation source: saline water (ENVO:00002010), including | reverse complement strand
ATTGCTGCCATGCGCGTATCTCGGAAGAATTAAACTTGCTAATATACGTGCATATGTCTACTCAACGCAAAGATACTTAGCGCGGACTTAGACAAAGCCTGTTAGACACAACGACACCTGCAGTCAGCTGAATACGACCTAGCCAAATACGATATGGGGAACACGCTATGAATGCGATCGAGCGCAAAACAGCTATTTCGCTGGCGCTAATTTATGCCACGCGCATGCTTGGGCTATTCATGATCCTGCCCGTATTTGCTATTTATGCGGAGAATCTAGATCAGGTCACACCGCTATTGGTCGGGTTGGCAATAGGTATATATGGCCTGACACAGGCGTTATTTCAGATTCCATTTGGTGCCTGGTCCGACCGTGCGGGTCGTAAACCAGTGATTATTATTGGCTTATGCATATTCCTGCTGGGCAGCATTATGGCGGCGACCTCGGGCTCGATTTATGGCGTCATTATCGGTCGTGCACTGCAGGGTATGGGGGCGATCGCATCAGTAATTATGGCGTTGGCATCTGACCTCACCCGGGAAGAACATCGCACCAAAGTCATGGCTGTTATCGGTGCAAGTATCGGTGCTGCATTTATGCTGGCATTGATACTCGGGCCAATCTTAGAGGGGTGGTTCGGGGTCAAGGGGATTTTTTGGTTAACCGCCTTACTGGCGGCTGTCAGTATTGCGCTTCTGACGCTGATGATTCCCACGCCGATGCAAACTACTGAGCATGCAACGCTAGATCGTGCGACCCTCAAGTCAGTCATCAGTGATGGGCAGCTGCTGCGGCTGGATCTGGGTGTATTCATATTACACATGGTACTGACGGCCATCTTCGTGGTGGTGCCGCTGATCCTGCGCGATCAGTTCACGCTGGCTGCAGAGAGTCATTGGCAGATCTACCTCAGTGTCATGCTGATCTCAATCGTGTTATTGGTGCCAGTCATTATTATTTCGGAAAAACGGGCTAAAACGAAATTAGCCTTCTTATTTTCGATCGCGTTGTGCGCACTCAGTCATCTCATCATGTTCACTCAACCCCAGACCCTGAGCACATTCTTTATCGCCCTGACGCTCTTTTTCTGGGGGTTTAATCTATTGGAGGCTAGCATGCCTTCGCAGGTGTCGAAACTGAGTAATCCAGTCAGTAAAGGCTTATCCATGGGGGTTTTTTCCAGTAGCCAGTTTCTTGGAGCCTTTGCTGGTGGCGTGGTGGCAGGCGCGCTGGTGCAGAATTTTGGTCATAACGGCGTATTTCTTTTCGCTTTCGTTATGTTTTTGTTATGGTTTCTAGTAGCATTATCGATGAGCAGTCCAGTCAGCTATAAAACGCTCACTGTTGATCTTAAGGATATCGCCCAACATCAACGCGAAGACTTTCTGCAGCAGTGTCATGGCTTACAAGGGGTGGCTGACATTACTGTGATCAGTGAACAGCAAATTGCTTACATTAAAACGGACAGGGCGCTATTTAAAACAAAAAAATTCAATCAGTTGCAGATCGATTTTATTGGCTAGAGGGGACTTGCAACTGAATTGTCAGTCACATATAAAAATACTACAAAGAGGCAGTTATGGCATCACGAGGAATAAACAAGGTAATTTTAGTTGGCCATTTAGGCCAGGATCCAGAAGTTAAATTCACAGCTAGCCAACAGGCCGTGTGTAATATCAGTATTGCCACATCAGAGAGCTGGACCGATAAAACCTCGGGCGATAAGCAAGAGCGTACCGAGTGGCATCGTGTGGTGCTGTTTCGGCGTCTGGCGGAGATTGCAGGAGAGTATTTGCGTAAAGGATCACAAATTTATATCGAAGGACGTTTGCAAACGCGCAAATGGCAAGACCAAAATGGTGGCGATCGTTATACCACTGAAATAGTCGCTAACGATATGCAAATGTTAGGTGGACGTGGTGGTTCAGCCGGCATGGACGCACCCGGCACGGATGACCAAGGCTTTGGTGCGGCGCAACCTGCCAGTACTCCTAAGCCTGCACCCGCCATGAGCGATGATCTAGATGATGATATTCCGTTCTAGTGAGTGTGCATTAATTACTGGCTAATCGCTGCTCCCACTGCCAAGCATCACTGACCATGTCATCGAGCTGATCGTGCTTGGGTTGCCAATTTAGAATAGCTTTTGCCTGGCTCGCATCGGCCACTAATAGTGCGGGATCACCAGTTCGACGAGACTCTAGTTGGACTGGGATCTCTTTGCCAGTCACCTGTCTGGCAGTTGCAATCACTTCCTGAACGCTGAAGCCGGTACCATTACCCAGATTAAAATGACCGCTTTTGCCTGTTTCAAGCAGATAGGTCAGTGCCAGCAGATGGGCCTCACATAAATCAATGACATGAATATAGTCACGTATACAGGTGCCGTCATGGGTGGCGTAGTCGTTGCCGAATATCGCAATCGAGGATCGTCTGCCTGAGGCAGTTTGTAACACGAGTGGAATCAAATGTGTTTCAGGCTGATGTGATTCACCAATACCATTTTTGTAGTCAGCACCGGCAGCATTGAAATAACGCAGGCAAACAAAATTCAAATCATAAGCGCGCTGATAGTCAGCCAGGACCTGCTCAATAATGAGTTTAGTTTGACCATAAGGATTAATTGGCCGGGTAGGGTGGCTTTCATCCAGCGGGCTGACCTCCGGTGTGCCATAGACCGCGGCGGTTGACGAGAAGATCAGCTGTTTGACCTCATGTTTGATCATACAGTCGAGTAAACTCAGGCTGCCGCGCACATTATTATCATAGTACTTGCTGGGATTATTAATCGATTCGGCTACCTCAATATGGCCGGCAAAGTGCATTACGGCGGCAAAATTTTCTTTGCTGAATATGTGTGTCAGCTGCTCATAATCTCGGATATCGCATTGATAAAACTGATGACCTTTGAGCGCGCTGCGTTGACCTGAGACCAGATTATCCACTACACAGACCTCATGACCTGCAGCACTCAGGATGAGACTCATATGTGAGCCAATGTAACCAGCACCCCCTGTGACGAGTATTTTCATAGGATTACTTTATTAGGAATCAACATATAAGACCGTACAGAAATTTCTAATTTGCCAGCAACATGATTTGCAGTTGAAGCTAGAAACAGTTGCAAAGATCTATAATAAACAAGAAAAACTAGCTCTATGGAACACTGCACTCAATTCAGTACCTAATATCCAAACAATAAAAGCCTGCCCATAACGGCCTGAACATATACGCCTTATTATTTAATATCATCATTTAAAATGACCCAGAATATTATGTGTGTGTCTTAGAAATAATTTTTCAACTATTATATCGCATGTATCTAATTGATATTGATTGGTTGGATTCGATGCTTAGAAGATTACGGACTCACTGAGGCAAAAAAAAAAAGCATACATTATATGACATTAATGTCATATAATGTATGCTTTCTATGACACACATCATGTCACCAAATCGTAAGTATACATTCAATGGATAATAAAAAACCTCAAATAACACTTGCAATCTGCACCTGTAATCGCACAGGGCTGCTGACAAAGCTTCTGAAGAGTATCCAGGTATCTAAGCCATGCGATATTGCAAATATTGAAGTTCTAATAGTTGATAATCATAAGAGTCATAGTGCTATAAACGTTGTCCAGAATATGAGCGACTTCAAATACTCGCTTCATTACATATCTGAGGAAAGAGCCGGAGTACCCTATGCTAGAAATACAGCATGTGAATGGTGTGTAAGTAGATCTGGTGAAGCAATAATATTTGTTGATGATGATGAATTAGTGAGTGAACACTGGTTAGCAAGTCTGATTAAATACTATCTAACTGAGGATGAAATATGTGTTGTTCAAGGTAGGACAGATCCAATCTTTGAGCAAAAAGCCCATCCTTCAATACCGACAGACTTATTTGCAAAAAGCAAACCTGATTGGGAAACAGGAAAAAAATTGTCAGTGGCTTCAACAAATAATGTGATTTTTAGCTTGGCTCCAATTAAAAAACATGGATTGTTATTTGATGAGAGACTAGCTCTAACTGGTGGAAGTGATTACGAGTTTTTTGTAAGAGTTAATAGATTGGGCTATCAAATTCGATGGTGTAAAGAGGCTTTAACTTATGAGTTTATTGCTAAAACAAGAGCAAGTATTTTTTGGTTGATTGCGCGCCACTTTAGATATGGCTGCACTAGGAGTTTGATTACATTAAATGAATTGGACTATACATCAGCAGTTAAACTACAATTTAAACTCTTTATTAAGTCGTTCAAAAAACTGTGCTTGTTGTTACGCGATGTTGATAATTATCCTTTCTCTTTAGTGCGCGCTACATTGATCAAGGTTGAGATGCTAGGTCTACTGGCCGGTTTAATAGGTATTAATTTCAAAGAATATAGTTCAAGACATAAATGAGAATATATTGTCATGGTGGCTAATATGATTACATCTACAGTTTGTATAAAGTACTATTTCTGAATTAATACTTTCTCTTCAATCGCCAACACATAATCTGAAACCTCCATCATCGCCGGTCGGTGTGAGATGGAAATAATCGTGGTATCGCGACTGATTTCTTTGAATACATGGCTAAGTGATTGCTCTGTCTCCATATCCAAGGCGCTGGTGGCCTCGTCCAAGATGAGTAGGTTAGGAGAATGTACCAGAGCACGCGCTATCAAGATGCGTTGGCGTTGCCCTCCAGAGAGAAAGTTACCATTTTCACCGACCTGAGTGTGTATGCCGTCGGGCAATGGTGTTATGAATTCGCGGCAGTGGGCGCGCTCTAAGGCGCGGTATATCGCCTCATCTGTGAAACTCTGATCGCCCAGTGTGACATTATTTTTGATGTTGGTATTGAGCAAGGTGTTTTCTTGGGTGACATAGCCAATTTGTCCACGCCAATGGCGTATGTCCATCCTCTCCAGGTTAATACCATCGATCAATATGCGTCCGTTGCTGGGCTGATATAGGCCGCAGATTAAGTCAGCTACAGTCGTTTTACCCTGTCCTGATGGCCCGATGATGCTGTTGAGTTTGCGATAATGAAACGTCGCTGAGGCGTCTTTCAGAATAATATTATCGCCGTGTTTGAAGCTGATATTCTTGAGCTCTATGTGGCCGTTGAGCACATGTTTTTTATGCCCAGGCCGGTGCTCTTTATTTGCCAGCGCCAGTTCCAATAACTCCTGAGTCATTTCAAATGCGCCTTGGTTATTGGCGTAGGCCTGTAGCTGTTTTTGTGATTTGCCGAATAACTTCATCGAACGCAGATACAAAATCACCAATACAATGGAGTATTCAAATGGCAGCTCTAAATATTTAAATGCAAAATATATAGTCAATATCACGGTCGCCATCAGGACAATTTCTTGCATGCCATCTAATAACTCTGACGCGACCGTGTTCTTGCGCGTCAATCGTTTAATTTTACGTGTGAAGTTAGCGATGATTTCATGTGAAAATCGCTCGCGAGCCATGGCTTTGAGTGGTTTAATGCTGCGGTAAGAGTCGCTCATCTGGGAGACAATATTACGTACCAATTGAGCTTCGTTACGGCCATATTGTCTACTGGCACGAATCAGTTTATTAAAGAAATAACTCAGGATTAGACTGGTGACGATGGCCACCACAGCAATTTGCCAAGCAAGGAAAAAAGCGACCGACAAGTAAGCAATGATCTGCGCAAAGGTGGCCATTATCAGCACCATGTTGCCATAGCCATCACCGGCTTTTTCAATCTCCTGGGTCAGTGAGGAGGTAAAATCACCACTTGATTGCTTGATAAAGAAGTTCCATTCAGAAGCGGTAGTGGCATTCAGCAAATGCATGCGCAGATCTTTTACAATCTTGGCGGTGGTAAAGCCAGCATAGATATTGGCACTGGCCAACAGTATATTTTGCAGAATGATGCCGGTCAGCAGGAAGATAATCAGATTTTCTGCGCTTGGAGGTATACCCAGGTAGACTAATGCTTCATTGATGAATTGTGTTTTAGCACTATCGCGGCCTAATAAACTGAACAATAATGCGGGCAGTGCGAGCAGCGTCGCCGCGGTGATCACGCTGGCAATCGTGACCGCTATAAAGACTAAAATGGTACGTTTCGGATAGGCGCTGAAAAAAAACTGGAAGAGTTGCATTAGATTGGCTTGGGGGCGCGAGTTGGAGCATCAAATTGCCCAATATTCCCTGTGTAAGTGATGGTTAGGAATATTAACACTTAATCTATACACTGACGAAGAATCATTATATTCCCTTGCATTGTTGCCGTATCTGGGTATCCCCATCGTATTTAAAGCGAGTTACAATATCGACATGACACAAAAAGTATATATCAAGACTCAGGGCTGCCAGATGAATGAGTACGACTCAGACAAAATGGTGGATGTATTGGGCGAAGTCAAAGGGATGCAACAAACCCATAATCCGGAAGAAGCGGATGTGTTGTTGTTGAATACCTGTTCCATTCGCGAAAAAGCACAAGAAAAAGTGTTCTCTCAACTGGGTCAATGGCGTGATTTGAAGAACAAAAACCCCGACCTGGTGATTGCGGTCGGTGGTTGTGTGGCCAGTCAGGAAGGCGAGGCACTGAAGCAACGCGCACCACAGGTCGATGTAGTCTTTGGTCCGCAAACTTTACACCGTTTGCCAGCGATGATTGACCAATCGCGTGCTGAAGGCCGGGCAGTGGTAGACATTTCTTTCCCTAAAATTGAGAAGTTTGATAACTTGCCGGCACCTAGAGTTGAGGGGCCGTCTGCTTTTGTTTCGATCATGGAGGGATGCAGTAAATACTGTTCTTACTGCGTTGTGCCTTACACGCGTGGTGAGGAAATAAGTCGCCCGTTGAATGACGTTCTAGTCGAGATTATGCAGTTGGCAGATCAAGGTGTGTGCGAAGTTAATCTGCTAGGTCAAAATGTGAATGGTTATTATGGTGTGATGGATGATGGAGAGATCTGCAACTTCACACTACTGTTACATTATGTTGCCACAATCGATGGCATAGAAAGAATTCGCTACACCACCTCACATCCATTGGAATTTAGTGACGCTTTAATCGACGCCTATGCGGAAATACCTCAATTGGTGAATCACTTACACTTACCCGTCCAGAGTGGTTCCGACCGTATATTGGCGGCAATGAAACGCGGCTATACTGCCTTAGAGTATAAATCCAAGCTACGTAAACTCAGACAACATCGGCCTGATATTAGTATGTCATCAGATTTTATCGTGGGTTTTCCTGGTGAGACAGAACAGGATTTTGAACACACTATGCAGTTGATAGAAGATGTTGGCTTCGATCATTCTTTTAGCTTCATCTACAGTGCTCGCCCAGGGACACCGGCAGCTTCTTTGCCTGATGAGGTGCCCATGCACGTCAAGAAAGCGCGTCTGCAGCGGTTGCAAACGCGCATAACAGAAATGGAAAGAGCGATTTCACAGGCCATGGTGGGCAGCCGACAGACTATCTTGGTCAATGGCTTGTCTAAAAAAAGCGCTGAAGAAATTGCCGGGCGTACAGAAAATAACCGAGTCGTTAATGTTGCCGGTTCGCCTGACTTGATCGGACACCTTGTTGAGGTGGAGATCACCGAAGCATTGCCGAACTCGCTCAGAGGACGATTGATACCGTGACAAACCGGATGTTGCCTGCTTGAGCGCTCAAATCTTAAAACTTAATGTCGCGTTAGAACCTAATGACAATCCACGTTTGGCCAACTTGTGTGGGCCATTTGACGAGCATCTGCAGCAAATCGAGTCACGCATGGCCGTTGAAATACATCGGCGCGGGAATGAATTTACCGTCGAGGGTGATGCGGCTAGTTCAGAGGCGACGGTCAAAATTCTGCACTCGCTATACGCACAAACCAGTTCCGAACAGCTGTCTAAGGAAAGCATCCACCTGCAACTGCAAGACTCCACTGTGAACCAAATGACTGACCATACGGCGAGTGATGAATTACAAGCGCTCAAGGATATCGTACTCAATACGCGCCGTGGAGTAATCAAACCTAGAGGACCTAATCAGGCGGCTTACATTCGTGATGTCATGAATCACGATCTGACGTTTGGTATTGGCCCGGCCGGTACAGGCAAAACCTATTTAGCAGTCGCCTGCGCCGTGGCTGCGCTGGATACAGAATCTGTGCAACGCTTGGTGCTGGTTCGACCCGCAGTGGAAGCGGGTGAGAGATTGGGATTTCTACCCGGTGATTTAAGTCAAAAAATCGATCCTTATTTACGTCCCATGTATGACGCCTTGTATGAAATGATGGGTTTCGAGCGGGTCAATAAGTTGATCGAAAAGACGGTCATTGAGGTTGCACCTCTGGCCTATATGAGAGGACGTACGCTGAATGATTCTTTCGTCATCATGGATGAGGCGCAAAATACCACCAAAGACCAAATGAAAATGTTCTTAACGCGGATTGGTTTTGGTTCCAAAGCAGTTGTCACAGGTGATGTCACGCAGGTTGATTTGCCAAACCGCAATGCCTCAGGTTTACGCCATGTCATGCACATACTCAAGGATGTGGATAAGATCAAATTCAATTACTTTGATTCCAAAGATGTGGTGCGTCATCCTCTGGTTCAGCATATTATTGACGCGTATGACCAATCTGAAGAGCATAACAGCTAAATGCCACGCCCGTGCCAACTGATCTGATTAATGAGTATCAGTATAGAATTACAAAACACTTTATCTGCGCCGGACCTACCAGACCATAACGCTTTTCAGTGCTGGGTAGATGCGATTCCCTGCCAGTCTGAGCAAGAGGTGTTAATCCGGATCGTTGATCACCAGGAAATGCTGACCTTGAATCATCAGTTTCGACAGCAGGAAAAAGCGACCAATGTGCTGTCTTTCCGCGCTGAGTTACCCGCTGTGGTCGATATACCCTTACTGGGTGATGTGGTGATATGTGCGCCGGTCGTGCTGCAAGAGGCTCAGGCTCAAGGTAAGACTGTGCTAAGTCACTGGGCGCACATGACAGTGCATGGTATTCTTCACTTGCAGGGCTATGATCACACCGAGGCAAGTGCAGCCAACATCATGGAACAATTAGAAACAGACATTATGCGTACGCTGGGTTTTGCAAATCCCTACACCGACACACACTCACATAGCTAAATATCATGGGCCAAACGGCTAAACCTTCTCGTATCAATCTCTGGCGCACACGCCTGACGCAATTTTTCAGCACCCAACCCAAGGATCGCAATCAATTGGTTGAAGTCCTGCGTGAGGCGCAAAATAGCAATCTTTTTGATGCCAGTGCGCTGGCAATGATTGAGGGCGTATTACAAGTTTCTGAGTTACAGGTGCGCGATATCATGATTCCCCGTTCACAAATGGTGGTAGTGGAAGACGAGCACAGCGTGCAACAGATGTTGCCTATTATCGTCCAGTCTGCCCACTCACGCTTCCCAGTGATTGGCGACAGTCGGGATGAAGTTGCCGGTATATTGTTAGCCAAGGATTTACTCCGCTTTATGTCAGATGAGCATGCTGATGAGTTCAATATTAAAGATATCCTGCGGCCCGCCTTTATCGTGCCTGAGAGCAAACGACTCAATATTCTGTTGAATGAATTTCGCAATACGCGCAATCATATGGCTATTATCGTGGATGAATATGGTGGCGTCTCTGGCTTGGTCACGATTGAGGACGTACTTGAACAAATTGTGGGTGACATCACAGATGAGCACGATTTAGAAGAGGATCAATATATTACTTATTCAGAAGAGCAGGGCTATGCGCTGGTGAAGGCATTAACGCCGATAGAGGACTTTAATGAATTCTTTAAAGCCGCACTTGAACAAGGTGATTTTGACACTATCGGAGGACTGGTAACACACCACTTTGGGCGGGTGCCCAAGCGTAGTGAAAATATCACAATTGGTCGCTTTAAATTCCAGATAATTAATGCCGACAGTCGGCGTCTGAATCTCTTAAAGGTCAGTCAAGAATAGTATCGGCATATGATTAGGCATATCCTCGTATAATGCGTAATCTGCAAATCTTCATATGTGGTGCTGTCGCGGTAACCGCTTTCGCACCATTCAATCTCTGGTGGATGAGTATTGTCTCACTATCCTATTGTTTGGTTTTATTCTACAGTCAATCTCAGCGCCAAGGATTCAAGCATGGATTCATTTATGGTCTGGGCTTATTTGGTTGTGGTATTTCATGGCTGTTCTATAGTTTATATGATTTTGGCCAGGCGCCCTTGTTGGCCGCCGTCTTGATGGTGCTGGCATTGACAGCGTATCTAAGCCTGTTACCCGCGCTGTGTTTCCACGGCTGTCAGAAACTGGCGCGGGCTCAACCTACTCAGCAGATGCTCATATTCGTCGTATTTTGGGTGTTGTGTGAATGGTCGCGTGGCTGGTTGCTGACAGGATTCCCTTGGTTATCTTTTGGTCACAGCCTGGTTGATTCCCCCTTACGAGGTGTGTTGCCTGTTGTGGGTACCTTTGGTGGCAGTGCCCTGATCGCCCTGTTAGCAGCACTGCTTGCCAAAACGGTCATACATACACCCGTGCATAGCACCCGCGACCCCGTGATATTTATTGTTGTGCTGTGCTTATGCGCGAGTCTGGATGCTATCAACTGGACTCAGCCAGCTGCACGGCAGCCACTGAAAGTTGCTGCGGTACAAGCCAACATTCCTGAATTCATGAAATGGAAGCGTGAGCTCAGGGGGGAAATTTACCAACGGCATGTTGATTCGAGTGAGGCATTCCTCGATCACGATGTCATCGTGTGGCCAGAAACAGCGATTCCGACCTTCTACCACATTGCTGAAAAGGAATTTATTTCAGACTATGCGCAGCAGCTGAGTCAGCACAACGCCGAGATTGTTGCAGGCACTTTCACACACCAGCCAGCAACAGAAGAAATTTATAATTCCATGGTCACTATCAGCAATCCACCGCGTTTCTATAGTAAGCAGCATTTAGTGCCATTTGGTGAATATTTACCGTTGCGTGGTTTGTTTGCCTTCTTCGATCGCTTAGTACAAATCCCAGCCTCTAATTTATCACCCGGTCAGGGCGCGCCATTGATGATCATTGGTCATCGACCTGTGGGTGTGTCTATTTGCTATGAAGCAGTATTTGGCGAGCAAATACTCATGGCTGTGCCCTATGCGCAGTGGCTGATTAACATCACCAACGATGCCTGGTTTGGTCCCTCGCTGGCGCCACATCAACACTTACAGATTGCGCGCGTGCGCGCGGCGGAAACAGGTCGTTACATGGTGCGTGCTGCGAATACAGGCATTTCTGCGATTATCGATCCCAAGGGAGAGATAATCACCCAATCAGGCGAGTTCACCGCTGAGGTGGTGGATGCAGAAATATGGCCCATGCAAGGCCAAACCCCATTTATGATTTGGTCGAATTGGGGGATAATTTGCTTATTGTTGATTACATTATTAATCGCATACGGTCAGCAAAAATTATTTAATCGTCACTAAGATCACGAGTAGAAACTAATATCATGTCAAAACATCAAGCAATTATTCCCGTGATCTTGTCGGGCGGCTCAGGCACACGCTTGTGGCCGCTATCGAGAAAGATGTATCCCAAACAATTCATCCCACTGCGCCAACAGCGCAGTTTGTTTCAAGATACCATTAAGCGCGTCATGGCTTTGGCTGATGGCATTCAAGCCCCTATCGTAGTGTGTAACGAAGAACATCGCTTCATGGCCGCTGAACAACTTAGGTTAGAGGCCGTGCTCGATGCCGAAATAATACTTGAGCCTGCGGGTCGGAATACCGCTCCGGCGATTGCCTTGGCTGCGTATTGCACCCAGCAGCGCGATCCGCAGGCAATTATGCTTGTGCTCCCTGCCGATCATGTGATGCATGATCAAGCGGCCTTTGCCCAAGCCATTGCGACTGCCATGCGCTGTGCTGAGCAGGACTTTATGGTCACCTTTGGGGTAACACCAACGCGCCCAGAGACAGGCTATGGTTACATTCAAGCAGGTGCCGCAATGTTTCAGGAGCAAGCCTACCGAGTGGCAAAATTCGTCGAAAAACCTGCTCTGGAGGTGGCTCAGGAATATCTTGAGTCTGGTCTGTACGCCTGGAATAGCGGTATGTTTATGTTCAAGGCCGCCAGCTATATTGAACAACTGCAACAACATCAACCCGACATCGCACAATTCACCCTCGCGGCCTATCAGGCTCAACATCGAGACCTGGACTTCATTCGCATTGACCCACACCCGTTCAAACAGTGTCAGAGTGAGTCAATAGATTATGCCGTGATGGAAAAAACATCTCAGGCAATGCTCGTGCCTCTCAACTGTCACTGGAGTGATGTCGGTTCATGGCATGCCCTGTGGGAGTCGCTTGAGTTAGATGACAATAATAATGCCAGCAGTGGCGATGTGATATTGCAGGATTGTGAGGGATGCATGGTGCATAGCTCTCATCGTTTAGTCACAGCAATCGGATTGCGTGATATTGTGATTGCAGAAACCTCCGACGCGCTCCTGATTACCCCGCGCAGCGAAGCGCAAAAAGTCAAATCACTGACCCAGACCTTACAGGCGACTCAGCGCGAGGAGGCGAATACCCACCTCAAAGTGTATCGGCCCTGGGGAGAATATGAATCGGTTGATCATGCCGAGCGTTTTCAAGTGAAACGTATCACAGTTAAGCCGGGTGAGCGTTTATCACTGCAAAAACACCATCATCGGGCTGAACATTGGATTGTGGTGAATGGTACAGCGCGTGTCACTTGTGGTGATAAAGAGTTTTTGCTGGCGGAGAATGAATCGACCTATATTCCGATAGGCGAGGTACATCGTTTGGAGAACCCAGGAAAAATTCCGCTGGAATTGATTGAGGTTCAGTCTGGTAGTTATCTGGGGGAAGATGATATCGAACGTTTCGAAGACAAATATGGTCGCTGAGGTTGAGGCTGATCCTGATATGTCTATCCATCAACTGCAACTCAGTTACAGCGATAAACAAGACCGGCTAGTGTTTCGTTTCAATACTACCGAAAAAGAAGAAGTAAGCTTTTATTTTACCCGGCGTTACGTCATGACACTGTGGCCGGCCCTGGTGCAACTGCTGGAACTAACAACAGATGATCAGCCACCAATGCAACAGTCCGCGGCTGACATGCCAGCGCCATCGACCTCTTTATCCAAGCGAGTGCAATTGGATTTTGAACATACTCAAGCCATCACCGATACAGATTATGTGAAGTCATATGAGCAAGCGGAGACCTTGCCATTGGGTGAGCAGCCCGCGCTTATCATCAAAAGTCGCTTGAAATTAGTGGCCAACAAACTGATAGAAATTGAATTTATTAGCATTGATGATCTGTCTGTAAAAGTCAGCTTCACCAAAGCTATGTTGCATAATTTTTGCAACATGCTCGTTCAGGTTGAAGCCAAGACCGACTGGCAGCTGACATTAGAAGGTATTCAAATGACAGCATATGGTGGCCAGGATCAATCTGCATTACATTAACGCAAATCAAATATCACCCTCAACTAGGCAATTTGTTATTATTGCCTGATTAATCAAACCATTCTTAATTCCATGGAAGAATCCTACTCGCCGCATGAGATTGAAGTGCAAGTACAGTCGCACTGGGAGCAGTCACGTACTTTCCAAGCCGTTGAAGATGACAGTCGTGAAAAGTTCTATTGTCTTTCGATGTTTCCTTATCCCAGCGGTCGTCTGCACATGGGCCATGTTCGTAACTACACTATTGGCGATGTCATCAGCCGTTATCAACGTATGTTGGGAAAGAACGTGCTGCAACCTATGGGATGGGATGCGTTTGGTCTGCCTGCTGAAAACGCAGCATTAAAAAATCAAGTGCCACCCGCGCAATGGACGCACGAAAATATTGCTTATATGCGCCAACAGCTCAAACGACTGGGCTTCGCCTATGACTGGCAACGTGAACTGGCGACCTGCACGCCAGAATATTATCGTTGGGAACAATGGTTGTTTACCCGCTTACTTGCCAAAGGTTTGGTGTACAAGAAGAAAGCGGTTGTTAATTGGGATCCAGTTGATCAGACCGTATTAGCTAATGAACAGGTTATTGATGGTCGTGGATGGCGCTCAGGTGAGCTAGTAGAGCGGCGCGAAATCTCACAGTGGTTTCTGAAAATTACTGACTATGCTGATGAATTATTAGCGTGTGTGCAAAATCTGGCCGGCTGGCCAGAGCAAGTACAAACTATGCAGGCTAACTGGATTGGGCGCTCGCAAGGTTTGCAGTTCAAGTTTCAGGTCGAGGGTGATTTACCCGCCATCGAAGTCTATACCACGCGTCCCGATACGCTCATGGGCGTAAGCTATGTTGCGTTGGCCGCTGAACACGAATTAGCCACGTATGCGGCACAGAATAATACTGCGGTGGCGACATTTATCGAGCATTGCAAACAAGGCAAAGTCGCTGAAGCCGATATCAACACAGCTGAAAAAGAGGGAATAGCGACAGGCCTGAATGCTATCCACCCAATCACAGAGGCCAAGCTACCCATCTGGATTGCTAATTTTGTGCTGATTGAGTACGGCACGGGTGCGGTGATGAGTGTGCCGGCTCATGATCAGCGCGATTGGGAATTCGCGCATAAATATAATCTGCCAATCAAGCCGGTGATTGCCCCCGTTGACGACACTCAGAGTGTTGATATTAGTCAACAGGCATTTACTGATCAGGGCCTATTGGAAAATTCTGGCGAGTGGGATGGCATGACTTCAGCACAGGCATTTGTGGCTATCAGCGAGACTATCGAAGCGCAGAACTGCGGTACGCGCTCAGTCAATTATCGTTTGCGTGACTGGGGTATCTCACGCCAGCGTTACTGGGGCTGTCCAATCCCAGTGATCTATTGTGATCACTGTGGCACCGTTGCCGTGCCAGAACAAGATTTGCCAGTCATCCTGCCGACTGAGGTGGCCGTGACCGGCGCCGGGTCGCCGTTGGCTAGCATGGCAGAGTTCGTCCAGGTGGAGTGTCCACAATGTGGGCGTCAGGCTCGGCGTGAGACAGACACCTTTGATACATTTTTTGAATCCAGCTGGTATTACGCCCGTTATTGCAGTATTGATAATGCCAGCAGTATGCTGGACCAGCGTGCAGATTATTGGTTGCCGGTCGATCAGTATGTCGGTGGTATTGAGCATGCCGTATTACATCTATTGTATGCACGTTTTTTCCATAAGTTGATGCGCGATGAAGGTCTGCTCAAATCAGACGAACCATTTACGCACTTACTGACCCAAGGCATGGTGCTCAAAGATGGCACGAAAATGTCCAAGTCAAAAGGCAACACAGTTGATCCTGAGCAATTAATTGAACGTTTTGGCGCCGATACTGTGCGCCTGTTTACGATGTTTGCTGCACCCCCGGAGCACTCACTGGAGTGGGTCGATACCGGTGTTGATGGTGCTGCACGTTTTCTAAAGAAATTGTGGCGATTTGTCTACCAACACCTTCAAGCACCCCATAGCGCAGCACTGGATAGTGCTCAATTGAATCCTGCCCAGAAGGCACTGCGCCATAAAATACACACGACATTGCAAAAAGTAACGCGTGCCCTAGGTGAGCGCTACACGTTTAATACGGCGATCGCTGCCAATATGGAATTGCTTAATCAATTGTCTGCCTATCAGGGGCAGACTGATCAAGATCATGCGGTTGTGCGTGAGGGCATCGAGGCCATGATATTAATGCTGGCACCGATAGTACCCCATATCACCGCTCAGCTATGGCAGCATCTGGGGCATACAGCAATTGAAGATGAGCCGTGGCCAGATTATGATCAAGCAGCACTGGTGCAGGAGAATATTGAGTTTATTGTGCAAGTGAATGGTAAGCTAAGAGATAAAATAATGCTCGCGGCTAGTGCTGATAATGACACTATCGAGGCCGCTGCGCTTGGCAGTGAAAAGGTGCAAGCATTTGTGCAGGGACAGCACATCAAAAAAGTCATAGTCGTCAAAGGTCGCTTAGTCAATATCGTGATCTAACTACACATCAGGAACAGTTATGAAGAAAATAGTACTCATTTTGATTGCTGGGCTGGGCATTAATGCTTGCGGTTTCCAGTTGGCTGCTAAGGCAAACTTAGATCCGATGTTCGCACAGACTCATATCGACTATCAGATTGATACTGCCGCCATGGCGGATTTACTGGCTGCTCAGTTCAGGGCTAATGACATGCAGCTGGTAGACAGTACCGACGCCAGCGCCAAGCTTAAATTGCTATACGAGAAAAAATCTAAAGACATTCTGTCCGTCGATGAAAATGGCAAAGTGAGAGAATATGAATTAATTCTGCAGGTTGGAATCAAGCTGAGTGACGCCGATGGTGAAGTCATCATCCGCAATCAGGAGATACGCTTATCGCGCGATTTTCTGTTCGAGATAAACGATGTATTGGGTAAAAGCAGTGAGCGTGAGCAAATTTATCAGGAAATGCGCGAAGATATTGCGC
>CEOK01036406.1_pt1 | contig 16519 bp, 15 predicted proteins | sample 427001 | NCBI WGS metagenome assembly CEOK01 (sample SAMEA2591108, study PRJEB7988) | marine metagenome | isolation source: saline water (ENVO:00002010), including | reverse complement strand
ATTTTTCTAAATCTATTTTAGCCATTCTCTTAATTTAGACTATATCGAAAATTTAGAAAGTATAATTTCAAATAGCTTTTTAAAAAAGCTTTTAGATGATTGCAAGTGGGGTCTTAATTTTGAATTCCGTTAGTCGTGCCTGCAGTAACGGATGTTAATGCTTCAATGTTAAAATACTTTTTGATACTGTTATTAATTTGTTCTAGGGTTAGCTCATCTAATTGTCTAGGGTACTCGTCAATGTAAAAAGCGGAGTAGCCCCGTTGCAGGAAGCTATGAATTTGTCTTGCGACTGATCCTGTCTGCGACAAGCCGACTAAATAGCGACCTTTAAGGGTTTCAATTGCTTCGTTGACTTCTTTTTGAGTCACACCTTTTGAATACCAATCCTCAAACACTGAATCAATGGCCTGCATTCCTTGATCGAGAAGTTCTGGGGAAAAGGTCGCTTCTAGCATCCAATGTCCCTCTGTTAAAATATCTCCGCTGTGGTATGAATAAATGGCATAAGTGAGACCTTTATCTTCTCTGACATAATTCATTAAACGTGCATTATATGTGCCGCCTAGTATATAATTTGCTATACTGAATGGAAGGTAGTCGGGATCACTTCTTTTCAATCCAGTTCTCTGAGCTATGCGGACGGATACGCTTGTTTTATCGGGCATAAAATGGTTCGTGTAGGAAGCTTGAGGCTTCTTTTTTGAGTAGGGAACAGCTTTATAGTCAGAGCCATTTTTCCAATTTCCAAACTGATTTTTTACTGAAGATTGGATGGTTTCTAAGTCAATATCTCCAGCAAATACTAGTTTTAAACTTTTTTTCCCATAGTGCTCGTTATGAAAATTTTTGAGATCGTTTACGCTCAGTGCCTCGATCGAATCCCTAACTGCTTGAATCGAAGAAGGATGATTTGGGTGTCCTTGCTCATATAAATTCCGTAGTAATACATTCTCTGACATAAAGTCGGTATTGTTTTCGTATTGAATTAAATAGGACTTATAGCGCTCTTTGATGGCACTAAAAATTTCGGGATCGAATTTTGGGTTTTTTATCTGATCGGCGAGGGTTTGAACAAAGGTTTCAGTATCTTTTTGTAAAAAACGACCAGAAAATTCAAGTGACTGAGTTCCTGTTTGAAACGCAATTTTTATCCCTAACGAGTCGAGTCGTTGGGTGATTTCATAGCGATTCATTGTCCTGGTTCCTTGATCGAGCATTGCAGCTGTGAATTCTGCCAATAAAGGTGAATCGCTTGGTGATTTGTTATCACCGCAGGCAATACTCCCTGCAAAAGAAACAACTCCTTCAATGGGCAATTGAACTATTGTAATGTCAATATTAGAGATGCGAAATGACTTAATGTTTGGTGTGAAATGTATGTCTGGATTACTTTCTGTACTGGGATCTTTTAGGTTTGGGCTTTGGTAGTGGTAGGCTTTTTTTGCTTCATTTAGATCATGTGTCATGCTTAGATTGCTTGTATCGGGGATATACCAAGCAGCTGTTCTCGAAGTCGTTTTTAAATATTTTTTTGCGACTGCTTGAATCGATTTTCGGCTTACTTTTTCAATTGATTTCGGTAGGTTATGGTAGTCTTTCCAATCACCGATAGCAATGGCGTCATTGATTTGATCAGCAATGAGATAGGTTCCGTCTTTGGAAAAGAGCTGGTTATTTAGGTAAACAGAAAGTGCTCGATTAAGCTCTTCTTCTGAAATGCCATCGGTTATGACTTTTTCTATTTCGCGAATAAGTATGGTTTCGACTGATTCGTGATCTGACTGATCCGTCAGAAAGGCACCGAAAGCAAATAAGCCTGGATCTTTTAATCGTATCGGAAAGGCAAATGAATTTGTGGCGAGTCCTTTGTCTTCAAGGGCTCTGTAAAATCGTCCAACTTTTTCAGCTCCAAGAATTTCAGCTAGTACGATTAATTCCGGGATATCTGAGTGAGTGCCATGTGGGATTTTGTTTGCTAATAAAACGGCTCCGACTCCACCGGCTCGGTTTACTTCAACCTTTCGTTTTTGTGTTTGAATTGGCTCTTGTATCTTCAGTTCTGGAATTGGGGCTGGAGACGGGCTAATGTAGCCAAAATGCTTGCGGATGCTATTTAGGGTCGCATCTTTGTCATAGCCTCCAATCACGCTGAGAACGGCATTATTAGGCCAATAATAGGTGTCATAAAAACGCTTTAATTTTTTGACGGTTATGGATTCTATGTCTGACTTCCAGCCAATAATGGGGTGGTGATAGGGGTGTTGTTTGTAAGCGGTTTCAAATAATTTTTTGTAGAGTGTTTCGGACGGGTTATTTTCGCGGCGCTCATATTCATTTCGTACAACGAGCATTTCAGCGGCTAATTCTGATTTGTTGAGTATTAAATTACGCATTCTGTCGGCTTCTAGCTCAATGGCTAGAGGCACATATTTTTTTGGCAAGGTGGCATAATAGTTGGTTCTGTCGTTTGATGTCGTTGCATTTGACCTAGCTCCGATCCGTTCCATTTGGCTTGAGTAGTCTTTTTGATCTTTTAAAGGGAATTTGTTGGTTCCCTTAAACATCATATGTTCTAAAATATGGGTTGCCCCTGTAACACCTTGAGTTTCGTTTCTTGAGCCGACTTTGTAGGTTAGCATAACCGTTGCAATTGGCATCGTCTCATTAGGGTATAATAGAACTTTAAGTCCATTACTTGTGAGCTCGTATTCTTCAATCCCTGCATAGGTTTGAATGTGTTTCAATGGGTCATTCGTTTGAATATCGGCAGTGAGCATTTGAGTTAAGGATAATGATAGAAATAGCGGCAATTGCGTCAGAAACGGTATTTTTATTTTTAAAAACATCTCAATGATACCTTATAATGGTATTGTAAGGAGACAAGCTAAACCTGGATTATCGAAACCTGAACATCTCTTAGCTGGATTATTCGCAGTAAGAGTTCTTCAACTGTATCTATGAGGTTAGCAAATCGATGAACATTTTTACAGAGGAAGGTTGTTTTTTGCCTTTCCTAAAAATAGCGGAAAGCGTTCTCTTGTATGGATTGCCCTTGAATTTAATTATTTTATAATTTCTTGAGTCTAAATCTTTTTCTACAGCACTAATTGGTACGATTGCACAACCAATATTGACTTCGACTGCGTGTTTAATCAATTCAACATTATCGAATTGTGCACAGACTTCAAGTTTTGCATTTTCCTTTTTAAAAATATTAGCTATTGCTTTGTGAGAGCTCATATGCGATTCATAAGAAACTATATTCTCTTGAGATAAATTTTTTATTTGTATGGTTTTCCGTTTTGCTAATGCGTTCTCTAGCGGGCAGATTAAAACAAGGTCTTCTTCTTGAAAATCGACTATTTCTAATAATTTGTTCGCTTGAGCATACGCGACCAATCCGATGTCAGCATTATTCGAAATGACATCATCATAGATATCGGCATTTCGGCTATAGTCTAAGCGCACATTGACTGATGGATAAGACTTAATGAATTTTTTAATGTGTTCAGGGATGATATGTAGACCAATTGAAAAGGTTGAGGACACCTTGATTGTTCCACTGACCACAGAATTGAGATCAGAAACTTCATTAGAGAGTTGATTGTAGAGGCGTAAAATTTCTTTAGAATCTTTATATATTTTTTCGCCTTCTTGTGTCAGCCTAAATTGTTTTTGGCTTCGATCAACAATCAGTACATTAAAATGATTTTCCATTGTTCTTAATTGCTGGCTGACGGCAGACTGTGTGATGCTATTTACTTTTGCCGCTTCGGAGAAGCTTTTTTTCTCTACTAAATCTGAAAATATTTTAAAGTATTCTATGTGCATTATTAATATTTAGTATTATTTTTTATTTTAATCAAGATTTCTATTTCTAATGATCGTATAAGTATCTATTTAATAACAAGACTAATGAAAAAAATTACACGAGCCCAATTCAGCGCAAATTTATCTGAAATTAACCAACGGATTTTATCAGCTTGTAAAATTTGTTCACGAGAGCCTTCCGAAGTCACGTTACTTCCGGTAACAAAGACACACGGAGAGTGGGCGATCGAGTATGCGATTCAGCATGGATTAAATAGGGTCGGAGAGAATCGCATCCAAGAGGTCAAAGAAAAGAAGCCTAAAATAGTAGATGGCTGCACTTGGGAATTAATTGGGCACTTACAGTCAAACAAGGTCAAAGATGCGGTTGTTCTTTTTGATCGGATTCAATCGGTCGATTCTTTGAAATTAATTCATCGTCTAGATCGACAGGCAGAATTAGTAAGTAAAAAGATGCCAATACTATTGCAATGTAATGCAGGAGACGATCCCAATAAATATGGATTTAAGGAAAGCCAAATGCATGAAGCACTTGAGTGTGCACTTAAGATGCCCCATTTAAGGGTCGATGGTGTGATGACGATTGCACCTTTAAATGAAGATACGGAATCAGCGAAACGGTGCTTTGAACGGATGGGAGCAATTCATAATCGCTTAGAAGCTGAATTTAAAATTAAATTACCTGAACTATCCATGGGGATGACTCAAGATTTAGAGTCGGCAATCGCAGCAGGTTCTACGATGGTTCGAGTTGGTACTGCCTTATTTGGAGCTCGTTCTTAAGGGTTGATTAAATGACTAATTTTTCTCTTTAATCTATAGCGTACTTAAATGGATACAGATAAGACATACTCCTATTCAGATTTAGAAAAGTGGGATTTTTTGGGGACAGCTTTGGCGGTTATTGGTCAGCCAATTCAGCACTCCTTGAGTCCTACTATGCAGAATGCGTTAATTCGCTCGCTTTCTGAGAGAGAACCGTCCTTCTCCAAGTGGGCCTATTTTAAATTTGAGATTGATCCTAATATGCTATCTGAGGCCTTGCAGCTTTTTCATTCGAAAAAATTCTTAGGGTTAAACTTAACTCTGCCGCATAAAGTGCTCGCACTAGATTCCGTGAAAGCGGTTTCTGAAAGCGCTAAAAATATCGGTGCAATTAATACCTTAAAATGGACACCTTCAGGGTATGTGGGCTATAATACAGATGGTTATGGATTAGAAATGGGGATAAAAAGTGCACTTGGAGTCGGTTTAAACAATGCAAATGTTCTTATACTTGGAGCAGGAGGAGCGGCTAGAGCGGCGGTTGTTCAAGCGTTAAAACAAGGAGCTCGCTCGATTTATATTCGAAATCGATCTAAAAATCGTTTGAATGAACTGATGAATGGCTTAAGCGGTTTAGCTGGTTTTCATAAAATTCAGCCCATTGAAACAATTGAAGCCCTTGCCGAATTGCCGGAGCAGGGAATTTGTATCAATGCTACCTCTCTTGGTCTAAAGGCAGAGGATCCATTGCCTTTAGATTTGACCTTAATGCCTGCTGAGTGGTCGGTTTATGATATGGTTTATAATCCTAAAGAAACCCAATTGACTAAGCAAGCAACCGAGCAAAATCGTATGCAATCAACTGGTCTTGGCATGCTTGTACATCAAGGTGCAAAAGCTTTTGAATTGTGGTCGGAGAAAAAAGTTGATGCTCTCATTATGGAGCAAGCAGCGGAAAAAGCCTTGGAAATAAAATAATAGTATGATCGAATGGATTGAGACAGTGAACCAAGAGATGCCGTATTTTTTCCCGATCTGCGTTTTTATCTTTGGTTCGCTTTGTGGCAGTTTTTTCAATGTCTGTATTTATCGAATCCCTGAAGGGCGTTCTATTGTTTGGCCACCATCGGCGTGTGCTTGCGGTAAAAAGATTTTACCCTTTCACAATATCCCCATTTTTAGTTGGCTATTCTTAAAAGGGCGAGCGGCTTGTTGTGATCAAACATTTACTATTCGTTACCTGGTCGTTGAAGCCTTAACTGGAATTCTCTTTTTGTTAACTTGGCTCAAGTATGAACCGGTTATGGCTGCTATCGGAATGGTTTTTATTTCTATTCTACTCATCTCTACTTTTATCGATTTCGATCACATGATTATCCCAGATCGTTTTTCAATTGGAGGGGCTGCCTTAGGTCTTGCTCTGTCGGCTTTTATCCCAGAATTGCACGGCTATAGCTCAGGCATTTTAGCGGGGCATTATGAAAGCTTTCTTGCGTCCATTATCGGGCTTACAGTGGGCACTGCTGTGGTCTACTGGATTTCAGTCATCGGAGAATTGATTTTAAAAAAGCCAGCAATGGGAGAGGGCGATATTAAATTTCTTGCCTGCATTGGTGCGTTTACGGGCTGGCAAGGTGCCCTGTTTGCCTTGTTTGGTGGGGCTTTTGTTGGAACTATTTTATTGCTACCTTTATTGATTAAGGAACGATTAAAGCCGAATAGCGAAGGGTTTACTCAAGAAGTTCCCTTTGGTCCAATGCTCGCACTGGGGGCGATTTTATACTTTTTGTTTTTAGAAAACCTTGTCTTAAATTATTTTCTTCAAATTGAATTACTGTTTCAATAAATCCTAAGCTGTGTAAATTTATTTAAAAAAAGGTTGGCAAACAGATTTAGACTGCTACATCTAAAAGTTTCTTACGGATGGTGGGATATGCAAGTGGCTAAAGCACGCAGACTGTAAATCTGTTCTCGTATGAGTTCGCTGGTTCGAATCCGGCTCCCACCACCATTTCCACCTGTAAGAGTATGACCTAAAATTTGTTGCTATTTATTTAACATTTATTGAATTTTGATGAAAAATAAACAAGTCGAGCTATATAAAAAAGTTTATAATAATAAAGAATATGGTAATACATCTATAAAAAATCTTCGTTATTTACTCCCTCAAATCAAAAAATTAAGTCCTAAAACACTTCTTGATTATGGCTGCGGTCGAAGTAAATTAGCAGATAGATTAGAAAAATCACTGGATTTGGTCATTTACAAATATGATCCCGCTATAAATGAATTTTCAAATAAACCTAATGTGTCTGTTGATTTACTCATTAACATAGATGTTTTAGAGCATATTCCAGTGACCGAATTGGATGCTTTTCTTACTGAGATGTCCAGTTTATCAAAAGATGCAATTATTGTAATTGATACTAAACTTGCAGAGACAATTCTTGAAAACGGAGAAAATGCCCATTGTACCATTAAGAGTAAAAAAGAATGGAGGTTAATTCTATCTAAATATTACGACTATATTGAGCCAATAAAAGTAACTAGGAATTCTAGAGCAGCATTTAGAACTTGGAAACTTACAAGATTAGAAAAAGTAAAAGTAGTATTTGATACTTTTATCCAAGTAATTTGTTATCATACGCGAAAATTATTCAGTAATGTCTCTTTACTCTGAATCACCTATAGTGCTTTCTAAAGCAAAAATAAGAGGAAGTTGCAAAATAGGAGCTTATTCTTATTTTGATAATAACGCCTATTTGAATAATTGCGATATAGGAAGGTATTGCTCCATCGGAGATGGTGTCATTATTGGGGCTGGTGAGCACCCACTAGATAACTTTAGTACCCATTTATTCACTTTTGGAGGCGGTGGAAGTAGATTTAAAGACAGGAAATACAAACGCCTTTTTTCAAATTCCAACGCAAATATTAAATATAGAAGAACTGTCATTGGCTCTGATGTTTGGATAGGCGCAAGAGCTTATATTAAAAGTGGGGTTAAGGTTGGCAATGGTTCAGTTATTGGAGCTGCTTCTGTAGTCACTAAGGATGTCCCCGCTTATACGATTTATGCCGGCAATCCTGCTAAATTAATTAGGTATCGATTTAGTGATAAAAATATTAATATGTTAAACGATTTAAGATGGTGGGAATATTTTTTAGATGTTAACGAGGTAGGATTTTTTGATCACAGGGATTTAGAAAGTTTTTCAACAAATCTCAAGAAAAGTATAAGTGCAAAAAAAATTAAAAAACATCCAGTAATTTATAAAAGAAATAGATTTTATAAATTAATCTATCTTATTAATCGTTTGAAAAGATAGATTTTGTAAAACACATTTAAAAATATTTAAGAAGGCAGTTTTTCTAACAAAAGATTTCCTTGGGTGCGTCCGGCAATTTTGTAGCAATATTTTGATTTTAACGTATTAATAAAATCTTCTTCATGCCACCCATCACTGTGGGTATATTCAATCACTATTTTTTTAGGTAACAGTTCAAAAGGTGCTGAATTAAAGAAAGGCTTTAGTGCGGCAACCTCATATCCTTCAACATCAATTTTAAGTGCATCAATTCTAGAAATATTTTCTGAATTTAAAATATCGGTAAGTGGGCTTATTTTTACAGGTATACCCTCATTGCAGTCTTCATTAATATGAGCCTGTCCATAGCCGGAAGAGAAATCTAAAAATGTTTCTTTTTTTGATTCCCCAACAGCACAGTTAATTATTTTTATATAATTTCCAACTTTTAAGCCCTCAATGTTCAAAAGTTCAACATTCTCTCTTATTCGCTCACACATTAAAGGATTTGGCTCAATTGAAAGAATAGTCCCCTGTTTATTTGAATTCATCTGCGACAAAATCATTTGAGAATAAAAGCCATTGTTTGCGCCAATATCTATAAACACAAAACCATCTTGTATACCTGCTTGGAGAAATTCGATTTCTTCTTTGTCATCTTTGCCGACAAATTTACTTAAATTTGATAATTTATCGAAATAAAACTTAAAAGGAGTATTATGGACTCTGACAACTAAGCTAGGGGTAGGGTTGGATGGACTAGTTCTTTTTTCCAAAAACTGAGATTTCAAAAAATGAATTGAGTATTTTCGAAAGAAGCCACGTCCTAAAAAAGTATTTCTAATTAAAAGGATTACTAGCTTTTCAAATAAAGACATGATCAATTGGGCTTTTTAAGTTTATGTTAAGTCCGTTATGATTGGAATGTGAATCTTTAATCAAGAGGTTCTTTATGCTTTTTGTTTTGGCACATAATTCGGTTTAGAAGTGTGGTGCCTAATTCTTTTTGCCACTCTGTGGGTAAGTGTCGCCATATAAAGTTCGAATCTAATCTAAATGTATCAATTGAATGCAACCTAACTAATCGATTTGAGTTTGCATATTTATTCAATAGAGATTCATTGTGATTTTTCCCAGTAAAACCATGGGGTTTAAAACTATATACCTTTTTTCCTGATGAAATAGCTTCGCTAATCATAGAGGCACTATCTTCTGAAACAAAAATGCAATCAGCGATTCCCATAGTGGCTAAGTAGTGATCTCTGTCTGCTTTGATTTTGAAATAGTCATCTTCTATGGAATTTTTAAGAATTTGAGGGGATACTTGCCAGGCTGATTGAATAAGTGCTTCAATGAAGTCAGGTGTTCTTCTAGAAGTAAGGAAAATTAATTTTATGTCATTGGCTTTAGCTAATGACATAAATTGGTCAAAAATAGTTTGGAAAGACTCAGCGGTCCATTTTATACCAGATCCATTTCCACCGATTAAAATACTTAAGACTTTATTTATTTTATTTGGGTAATATTTTTCTGATAAAGCATGAATCTGTTCTTGATTAATTGCATTAGGAACAATTGGTACATCTAGGAAACCAGAGTAGTCCTCATATTTTTCGATTGCTAAATAAGTAAATGCTTCTCTTTTAAGGTGTCTAAGAGAACCAATATATAAATTTGGAATTTTATGATCTTTTGCAATTTTAGCATTTATCCATTCAGTTGCACCTCCTGAAGACACTATAAAATCGTAATCATTATTGATGAAATTATTGAGGCATATTGTTTTCGGCAGTAAAGAACGCAAGGTTTTAGACCATAGTAATGCCTTCCTTAGGAACCCAATTTTCCAAGAAATATTGAAAGTAAACACTTCAACTTCAGTCACCAGAGATAAGGCGTAAATGATTCCTTCCGATTTAATTAAATGACCTTTTTTACCATCAGACAGTAAGCAGATTTTAACTTTTTTACGCATAAAAGATTAGCCTCTAGTCACTTGTGATAATTGATGGGATTTTCAAAATAAAGTGCATTTTATTCCACCGTGACGGATTTTGCTAAGTTTCTGGGTTTGTCGACATCGCATCCGCGTTCGAGTGCTATGTAGTAGCTGAGTAATTGAACGGGTATACTCATTAGTATGGGCAATAGGATGTCGTGTGCGTCGGGAATTTGGATTAGGTCATCAACCGCATCTTTGGGTAGGTCACATTTTTCGGGGGCAATGCAGATAACGGCTCCCTTTCGGGCTTTGATTTCTTTAATGTTTGCGAGAGTTTTTTGGAACATCTCACCATTCATGGTTAGGAATACGCTTGGGCATTGCTCACTTATGAGGGCGATGGGGCCGTGTTTCATTTCAGCTGCCGGGTAGCCTTCGGCATGAATATACGAAATTTCTTTTAATTTAAGTGCACCTTCTAATGCAATTGGGAACATCATTTGTCGTCCTAAGAACAAGCAGTCTTCATAGTGCGCATATTTTTTGGCAATTTTTTGCACCTGCTCAGTCGTCTCCAAGGTTTTTTTCGTAAGTTCAGGTAGCTGTTTGAGGGCACGGACAATTTCGCAGCCATCGGCGTAACTCAAGTTTCTTGATCGACCAAAATAGAGTGCTAACATGGAGCAGAGCATGACTTGGGATGTGAATGCTTTCGTCGAGGCGACTCCAATTTCTGGTCCGGCGTGTTGGTAGATACCTCCGTCGCATTCACGGGCAATGCTTGATCCGACGCTGTTATTGATGGAGAGCGTTTTAAAGCCTTTTCGTTTGGCTTCTTTGAGTGCTGATAGGGTATCGATGGTTTCCCCAGATTGGCTGATCGCAATGATCAAAGTGTTTTTGTCGAGAGGGGCATTTCGGTAGCGGAATTCTGATGCGTATTCGACTTCGACTGGAATTCTAGCGTACCGTTCAATGAGATATTCGGCAATCAAGCAGGCGTGCCATGCGGTTCCGCAGGCAATAAAAACTAGGCGATCAACTTGTTGTAATTCTTGTGGGCTGAGATTAAGACCACCGAAAAAGGCGGTGCTTCCATCATCTGAAAATCGTCCTCGCATCCCATTTTCTAAAGCGTTTGGTTGCTCGAAGATTTCTTTTTCCATAAAGTGCTTGAAGGATCCGAGTTCCGCTTCGCTAGTATCCCAGTCAACGGTTTGAATCACCGCATCGACGCTCACATTTGATATGGTTGAGATTGAAAAATCATCCTTATTTAAATGAACGATCTCATTGTCGTTCAAATAGACCACATTTTGTGTGCAATGTGTAATGGCGTTAACATCTGAGGCAATAAGGTGTTCCTCTTTACCGACTCCGATAATCAGTGGGGAGCCTCTTCGTGCACAGACGAGTTCATCGGGATATAGTTCTGAAATAACGGCAATTCCAAATGTGCCTTCGACATGTAAGAGGCTTTTTCTAACGGATTCAAGAAAACGACTGCCGTCTTTTACTTCAGGTTCTTTGTCGTAGTGATAGGCAATCAAGTTCACTAATGTTTCAGAATCAGTTTCGGAAGCAAAGGTATAACCCTTAGTAGTTAAAAAGCTTTTTATTTGAGTGTAGTTTTCGATCACTCCATTGTGCACAAGTGCAAAATGTCCGTCTGAACTCATGTGGGGGTGGGCATTGGCTTCAGAGACAGCGCCGTGTGTCGCCCAACGAGTATGACAGATGCCCGTGGTTGCATTTTCATATGCTTTGGGGGTTGATTGCTCCAAAACTTTCACTCTGCCAACCTTTTTGGTGAATTGTAGTTGTTTCTCGCTGATGGCGGCGATGCCTGAAGAGTCGTAGCCTCGGTATTCCAAACGCTTTAGACCTTCGATTAAGCGACTGCCAATTTTTTTAGAGCCTACGTATCCAACGATTCCACACATATTTTAACAAATTATTAGTATTCGATTAGTTGACAATGATTTACTTTTAATCCGTAATTTTAACCTAATGAGCAAGCGTAAAATTATCTGTATAATTATGGGAGGGGGTCGAGGAACACGACTCAACCCTTTAACTCAAGTTCGCTGTAAACCAGCCGTTCCCCTTGCAGGTAAATATCGCTTGGTTGATATTCCAATTAGTAATTGTCTGAATTCTGGCTATAATCAGATTTTTGTTCTGACACAATTTAACACCGCTTCTTTGCATAGGCATATTCAAGAATCGTACAAGTTTGATCCATTTGGCGGGGGATTTGTTGATATATTATCTGCAGAGCAAACCGAGAAAAGTGATGACTGGTATCAAGGTACAGCGGATGCAGTTCGTCAGAATCTACATCATTTTGGAGCAACGAACGATTCTGATTTATGCATCATATTATCGGGCGATCAATTATTTAGGATGAATTTGAATGATTTAGTTTCGGAACACCTTAGTCATGGTGCAGATGTTAGTATTGCCGCAAAGCCATTGAGTTTAAATGAGGCTGGAGGCTTGGGTCTGATGCGAGTGAATGAACAGTTGCAGATCACTGAGTTTGTTGAAAAGCCTAAAGACCCTAAGGTGATTCAGAGCTTATCAGTTGGACCTGAAGTCAAAACAAAAATGCAAGACCCTGGGTCGGAGGAGTATTGTTTGGCGTCGATGGGGATTTATGTCTTCAAGGCGAGTGTTTTAAATGAGGCACTAAAGAATGATATGAGAGATTTTGGTAAAGAGGTCATTCCAAGTTTGCTTGGCAGTAAGCACTTACATAGCTATATCTTTGATGATTACTGGGAGGATATTGGTACTGTAAAAGCGTTTTTTGAATGTAATCTCGGACTAACGGATGTTCAACCGCCCTTTAATTTTTATAATGAAGATAATCGTATTTATACCCGAGCACGTTATCTGCCCGCAGTTAAATTGAATGGGGCCCAAACCTTTCAGACAGTAATTGCCGATGGTTCGATCATTAATCATGCAAAATTACATCGTGTGCTAATGGGGGTTCGATCAATTGTTGGTCAGGATTCAACTTTAGAGAATGTTGTGATGATGGGGTCTGATTCGTTCGAAGATGAAAATGATCTTAAGGAAAATCATACCAAAGGTCGCCCGAACATTGGGGTTGGCGAAAATTGTTTTATCAAAAACGCCATCTTAGATAAAAATGTGCGAATTGGAAACCATGTCGTCTTAGATCCGACAGGGCTCGAAGATAATTTCAAACCAGGGCTTGATGTTTCGATTCGAGATGGAGTATTGATTGTTTCAAAAGATGCAATTCTTCCAGATGGGTATCATTTAAAAGCATAGCCTTAGTTAATTTGTGGTGTTTTCTTTTTTGCGTAGAGCCAAAAGCTTATGCCAAAAATTAAGAGTATGATTGAGTAAAATTGTCCTCGACTGATACCGGCTATCAAGCTGGCATCTGGTTCCCTATAGACTTCATTAAAGATTCGAAGCAGGCTGTACAGGATTAAGAATTCTCCTGTGAGTTGTCCTAGAGATGCTTTTGTGTACCAGAAGCGGAACTGTAGGTATATGAGTGGGATGAAGCCCTCGCTTATAGCAGCATACAACTGAGACGGGTGTCTCGGTTGGATTCCGTAATAGTTAGTTAGTGAGCTAAAGGTCATAGGACTATTTGGAAATAAGACGGCCCAGGGAACCGTGCTAATTTTGCCCCATAATTCACCGTTGATAAAGTTGGCGATTCGTCCTAATGCCAAGCCTAAGGGGGCTACAACAGAGATGCAGTCAACTAGCTTTAAGCTATTTAAATTTCTATTTTGACAGAAGATCAAAAGGGCTAGGCTGACGCCAATAAATCCTCCGTGGCTTGCCATACCGCCTTGGTCGATGCGAAAAAACAAAAAGGGATTTCTAATGAAGTCCTGAAAATCGTAAAAAAGGACATACCCTAAGCGACCACCAATAAGCACGCCTAAGATAAGATAGGTCATTAAGTCGGAGCGATCCTTTGCATTGAGTGATAGTTTGCCTTTCTGCTCACATATTTTTAGAAAATACCAGACTGCGAAAAACCCGAGAAGATAGGCGACTCCATAATAACGAATTCCTTCAATACCAAAAATTGTTGTAGGGAATTCTATGAGAAAGGGGCTTAAATCATGTACCCAATAATCGTTTGTTTCCATTCTGCTTGTGGTTGCTTGATATCATACGTGCGTCAATTACACGCATAGTAATCTTTTTTCTTTTAAAACAAATTATTCCAATTTATACAAGGTTATGCGTTTGTTTAATTTGGCATTCATAGCTTCTGTTTTGCTTTTTAGTGTTCTCTCGAATGCTCTTTATAGCCAAAATCAAGACATACGTACGAGTGTTGCTGATTTGACTCAGGATTTTAGTGCATTGGATCGTCAAGTACGATCGATACAGTTTGAGTTGGAGTTACTGAAAGAGAATCAAAATTCAGAGCCTACCGATAAAGCAATTCGATTGTTAAATGCAAAAATTCTTAAAGTTGAAAATGAGTTAAAAAATTTGCGTATGGAAATGGCTCAGAGAGACCGAGCGTTAGGGGAGCAGCTCTTGTCGAAAGTGACGGCTCGTTTAGATGAGTATTTCAAATCGCTCAATCAATCAATGGGAGCCTCGCAAATGGCGGAATCAGCCAGCCAGCCGTTAGAGTTTTCGGATGATTATCCCAAAACGGGTTTGAGTTATGAGGTTCAGCCTGGCGATACTTTGAGCCAAATCGCTTTGAAATTTGGTTCAACGGTTCGATTTATTCAGGATGCCAATCAGATCAAGGATCCTGCTAGGGATTTGAGAGTTGGTGATACTATTTTTATACCCTTAAAAGAAAATTAATTAACTATGGCACAATCAAAGAATCGACTCGGTAGAGGTTTGGGTGGCTTAATCAGTGGATCTGCTTCAGGCTCAACCAGCACAAAGCCTTCAGAGACCTCTAAGCCGACTCCTAAAAAAAAGGCGGCTACTACAAATCCTAAGGCAAAAACGAATCTAGGGAAAGTAGACCCTGGAAAAACTGGATTGAGTGAGCTTGCAATAAAGTCAATCGTACCGAATCCGTATCAACCTAGGCGTGAGATTGCAGAAAAGCCAATTGAAGAACTGGCGCAAAGCATTCAGTCTGAAGGGCTTCTTCAGCCGATTGTTGTTCGAAAGGTTGGTAATACCTATGAAATTATTGCAGGGGAACGTCGACTTCGTGCCTTTCAATTTCTAAAACGCAAATCCATCCCTTGTCGGATCATTGAGGCTAGTGATTCGTCTTCTGCTACGCTTGCTTTGATTGAAAATTTACAGCGTGAGAATTTAAATCCAATTGATGAGGCATTAGGTTATGCTAGTCTTTTAAGGGATTTTGATCTGACTCAAGAAGCGGCTGCAGAAAAAGTTGGTAAGGGACGTGCCACGGTAGCGAATGCGCTAAGGTTGCTTGGTTTAAGTGAGGAGATTCAGGGTTTTGTTAGTCGTCGCCTTTTGTCGACGGGGCATGCAAAGGTATTGCTTGGATTGAAAGAGGATGCTCAGCGTAATTTGCTTGCGAGGAAGATTATCGAATCAAATATGAGTGTTCGAGAAGCTGAGAAAGTTGTTAAGCAAATGCTTTCACAAGGTCAAGGGAATGGCCAGAAACAGACTTCCTCTGGTGGCGCTGAGCATACTGCAATTGTTGATTTAGAAAAACGAATCGAAAAACATTTTAACACCAATGTTTCAATCAAGCATGGGAAGAAAAAAGGGAAACTAATTATTGAATATTTTGGTAATGATGATCTCGATCGCTTGCTTGATTTATTAGGCATCAACAATCCCTAAAGGTATGAATTTTTGGTTAATGAAATCAGAGCCTGACACGTTTTCAATTGAGGATTTAAAGGCTAGACCTAAACAAAGAGAACCTTGGGATGGGGTAAGAAATTACCAAGCACGTAACTTTATGCGTGATGATATGAAAGTTGGTGATTTGGTCTTATTTTATCATTCAAACACAAAGCCACCTGGAATTGTCGGTATCGCTGAAATCGTAAGTGAACCGTATCCTGATCCGACTGCTTTTGATAAAAAGTCGAACTATTACGACCCGAAAAGCAGAAAAGAGCAACCCACTTGGATTTTAGTGGATGTTGGATTTAAGGAAGGTTTTAAGACGATGGTGACGCTTGAGATGATGAAAGAGATGCCTGAACTTCAAGATATGCGAGTCTTGCAGAGGGGCAATCGCTTATCAATCACACCCGTTAGCTCAAAAGAGTTTAAAGCCATTACTAAGGTCGGGCTTTCCTAATGCCTATCCGTTTATGGTGGTCGATTCAATTTCGGGCATTTTCGAGCCCTGTCCACATTTGTAGGCTTTAAAAATAAAAGCTGTGCTCAATGCGGCGATTGTAAAGAGGATAATTCCCAGTATGAGTCCTTTCTTAGTCATAATGTTTATGAGAGTCGATTTTTGTAATCTTGATATGAAAATTCTTTAATGATTTTTAGTCCATCTTTTTTACTATGAAGGCAAATGGCTGGCAAAGGCACTCCATTAAAGGTTGTTGTTTTCACCATAGTGTAATGTGACATGTCTAAAAATTGAATTGTGTCACCTATCTGAAGGAGTCGGTCAAACGAATAGTCTCCAATTATATCGCCTGCTAGACAGGAGGGTCCCGCTAGTTGATAAGTGTGT
>CEOK01013923.1_pt1 | contig 16535 bp, 16 predicted proteins | sample 427001 | NCBI WGS metagenome assembly CEOK01 (sample SAMEA2591108, study PRJEB7988) | marine metagenome | isolation source: saline water (ENVO:00002010), including | reverse complement strand
TTTGTCCTAGATTAACCTTAAAAAAACAAATTCAAAAATCTGCTAAGTCTGATTTAAAATTCTTTGTAGGTATTGAGCCAGAATTTTTTTTAATGAAATGGGAGGGAGATAAACCTGTTAAGGCAATTGATAGAGACCCAATACCTTTAAGAAGACAAGCATTTGGATACGATGCTGAATATTCAATTAATGGAATGCATTTTTTAAAAGAAATCATAGATATTCTTAATAATGATTTAAAGTGGGATTTGCATGATGTTGTTGCTGAAGGAGCTTATGGACAATACGAATTAGATTTTGGTTATACTGATATTTTAGGTATGGCTGATAGGTTTGTTTTTTTAAGAGTGCTCTTGAAAGAAATTGCCAAGAAATATGGCTATTTTGTCTCTTTTATGCCTAAAACCACAATAAGCGATTGGAGATCTGGAGCGCACATTAATCATAGTGTAGCCTCAATTAAAAAGAAAAATAATAATATTTATAAAGATAAAAATGGTTTTTCTTCCAAGGCATATAATGCAGTAGCAGGAATATTAAAGCATGGCGCAGCTATAACCGCTTTAGCATGTCCTACGGTAAACTCGTATAATGGCTTTGTTCCAACAGTTGAGGGACTCGATGGTGGACGACATACTTGGGCTCCCACACATATGACCTATGGAAGTAATAATAGATCAGCAATGATTAGACTTCCTCAAAATAGGTATTGCATTGAAAATAGAGCATCAGATCTAACACAAAATCCATATTTAACTTTTTCATTATTAGCTGCTGCTGCCACTGAAGGCATTGATAATGATCTTAAGCCTCCAAAACCAACAAATAAAAGTTTGTATGATCTCTCGGAAAAAGAAAAGAAACAAGTAACTAGCTTACCACGAAATCTTTTAGAAGCTGTTGACGCTTTTGCAGCAGACCCTTTAACAAAGGAAGTTTTTTCTGAAGCTATGATAAATAATTTTGTTGGTTACAAATATGACGAATGGTCTAGATATCACACAACTACCACAGATTGGGAAATTAAAGAATATCTTAAGTTATTTTAATTGTTGCAAAATTTAGAACTTAAAAGCTATAAGCTTGAAAACTTTAAACTAAAGTCAGGAAAAGTTGTAAGTTTAAATTTATCTTATTTGGCATTTGGGAATCTTAATAAAGACAAATCTAATGTTATTCTTTACCCAACTAGATATGCAGGTACACATTTAGAACAAGGGTATCTTATAAATGATAAATATCCGATCAACCCTAAGGATTTTTTTATAATAATACCGAATATGTTTTGTAACGGAGTTTCATCTTCGCCAAGTAATTCTCCAAAAAATATTCAAGGACCTAATTTTCCGCTTATAACAATACTAGATAATGTTCGTGCACAAAAAACATTACTTAAAAAAGTTTTTGAAATAGAGTCCTTGAAATTAGTTATTGGATGGTCAATGGGTGGTCAACAAGCTATGCAGTGGGCTTCATACTATTCAAATTGTGTAGAAAATATGATTTCTATGTGTGGTCATGCCAAAACAACTGATCATACTTATGTTTTTTTGGAGGGTGTTTATGCAGCTTTAACTTCTGATCCTCAATGGAATAAAGGGAACTATGAAGAACAGCCCAATAATGGAAAAACAACAATGGCAAGAGTTTGGGCTGGATGGGCACATGGACAAGATTGGTTTAGAGAAAAAAAATATATAGAAGATGGTTATAAAAATGCTGATGAACTCTTGGATAAATTATGGAATAAAATTTATTATCATCGTGATGCTAATGATTTATTAGCGATGATTAGAACGTGGCAAGAGCATGATATTAGTAAAAATGATGTATTTCAAAATGACTTTTCTAAATCTTTACAATCAATATCTGCTAAAACAATTTTAATGCCTGGAAAAAATGATTTGTATTTTCCTCCTGAGGATAATGAGATTGAATTAAATGATATTTCTAACGGTGAGCTCAGAGTTATTCCATCAAGCTATGGTCATTATGCTGGTGCAGGTAAGTCTAAGGAAGATTTAGATTTTATTAATAGAGCAATTGCAGATTTAATAAGTTAATTAAATTTTATCTTAAATAATTTTTTCTTTCCTATTTTCAAAACCTGATCATTATTGGAATGATTTAAATTATAATTGTATTCTTTTATTTGTAAGTCATTAATTTTTACTCCACCACCATCGATAAGTCGTTTCCCCTCAGATTTTGAAGCCACTAAATTTTTTTGTATCAACGCATCTAATATATTAATTTCATCACTTTTCTGGAAAATTATTTCATCTAAATTATCATAGGAGTTTTGTTCAAATATGGAGACAGCTTTTTTTTCAGCCTCTTTAGCTAATTCTTCAGAGTGACAGTCAGTTGTTACTAAAAATGCTAATTTCTTTTTGGCTTCATTAATATTTTCATTGATTATCTGTGAAATATCATCTTTATCCATGTCGCTAAAAATAAGAAATAATTTTTCAACATCACTATCATCAACATTTCTCCAATACTGATAGAAATCATATGAGTTGAATTTTTTTTGATCTATCCAAACTGCACCTTGTTCAGTCTTACCCATCTTTTTTCCAGTTGATGTTGTTAAGAGCGGGGTTGTTAATCCAAAAGCATCTTTTTGATTAATTTTAGATATGATCTCCATACCTAAAACTATATTTCCCCATTGATCAGATCCACCAATTTGCAATACACATTTATTATTTTTATTTAAATAAAGAAAATCATAACTTTGTAGAATCATGTAATTAAATTCCAAAAAAGATAATGATTGTTCTCTTTTAAGTCTCTCCTTTACACTTTCAAAAGTAAGCATTCTATTTATTGAGACATGACTACCAACATCACGTAAAAGTTCGATATAATTTAATTTACCTAACCACTCATCATTATTTATAAATTCTATGTTATCTTTAAAATCTCTGAAATAGTGCTCAAATATTCTCTTAAAATTTACAATATTTTCTTGAATGGCATCATATGATAAGATTTTTCTAGCTGTATCTTTTCCTGAGGGATCGCCAATTTTAGTGGTACCACCGCCCAATAATACAATAGCTTTATGTCCATGTTTAATCAGGGTTTTGATGGCGCGCAGTTGAACTAAACTTCCCGCATGAAGGGCATCAGCAGTAGCATCAAATCCAATATAAAAAGTTATTTTTTTCTCATTAAGTAGGCTATTTAATTTTTCTTCATTAGTACATTGATTGAAAAGATGCCTATCTTTGAATAACTGTATATAATCAAACATATATTATAATTAGCATAAATTTTAAGATATCAAATGGATTATATCGCTTTAGGTTGCATGACAGGAACTTCTCTGGATGGTATTGATTGCAGTCTTGTCAAGACAGATGGCACTACTTACGTAACAGAGATTTTAAATGAATTTACTCCTTACTCTGACAATCTAAAAGGTCGTTTGATTGATGTATTAGATCAAAAGTACTTACAAGATCCCAATTTATTAAAAAGCCTTAGTAATGAATATAAGAATGCAATAAATAATATAATTAATGAGTTTAATGATAAAATTGATGTTATTGGAATTCATGGCCAAACAGTACTTCATGAACCATCTTTAGGAATTTCTATCCAATTATACGACAAACGTAATTTATATGAAACACAGGCTCCTATTATTTGTAATTTTAGAAAAAATGACATTCTTAACGGCGGATCAGGAGCGCCTATAATTCCCATATATCACCAAATAATTTCTCAACAATATAAAATTGAAAATTGTGTTTTTGTTAATATTGGTGGAGTTTCAAATATTACAATTATTAATGAAAGTAGCATTGTTGCTGGAGACTCCTCATTTGGTAATGCAATAATAAATGATTATTTAAAAAATTATAATAATTATGATTTTGACTTGAATGGTGAGATATCAAGAAATGGAAAAAGAATTGACTCGTTATTAAATAAAATTAAATGCGATTTATTTTTTAATAAAAAATTACCAAAGTCATTAGATCGGAATTATTTTCATCATTATTTAAATAATTTACCTAAAAATTTTGAGTCTAAAGATATAATTTTTACATTATTGTCTATAATCCCTGATAGCATTAATAGTCTTATTCCTAAAAATAAAGAATTTAATATCATTTTATCTGGTGGTGGTAGAAAAAATCTGACTTTAGTTAAACTATTTAAAAATGTTTTTGATAATGTTTCTTTAATTGATGATTTTCAACTAGATGGAGATTTTATTGAGTCTCAGGGAATGGGATTACTTGCTGTGCGATATTTAAAAAAAATTCCATCTACTTTTAAAAATACAACCGGTCTTAAAAAAAATATTTATCTAGGAGAACAGTGTTAACTTTTATTTTTTTCAATATACTTTGTCATCGTATTCATTAGAGGGTCTAATTTTCCTTCGAATAAATGATTAGATTTTGAAATTGTTTCCATAGAAACATCTGCATTTTTTTGTTTTTTAAAAGTTTCAAAAAATTCTTTAAGGCTATCTTTTTTAACTATTTCATCCTGTTCTGCACGAATAATAAGTGTTTTAATAGGACAGGGTGAAAGGAAATTAAAATCATATAAGTTAACTGGAGGGGCAATTAATATAAGTCCATCAACTTCTGGTCTTCGCATTAAAGTTTGAAAACCAATCCACGCACCAAATGAGAATCCAACAATCCAGCAAGATCTAAAATCTTCATTTTTTTTTTGCAACCAATCTAAAGATACACTTGCATCATTTAATTCTCCCTCACCTTCAGTGAAGGCACCATCACTTTTTCCTACTCCTCGGAAATTAATTCTAAGTGTAGAAAAACCTGCATCTTTCATGACTTTAAAGGCTGCATAATTTACTTTGGTATCCATTGTGCCGCCGTGTTTGGGATTTGGATGAAGGACTATAGCAATATTTGGCTTATCTTGCTCACTTGGTGAGTATTTTGCTTGAAGTTTACCTTCTCCACCTTGTATAAATACTTCTGGCATAATTGAGCTAGGATCATAAATTATTTTTAATGATAAAAGCAAGGTAATAATGAACACACTTGGATTTAATAAAGAACCATCAGAGACCACCGTTGTAGTTGCCATGTCAGGTGGAGTTGATAGCTCTGTAGTTGCAGGATTACTTAAACAGGAAGGCTATAATGTAATTGGTATAACATTACAGCTATATTCATCTAATACTTCAGCAAAAAAAGGTTCATGTTGTTCAGGTATTGATATCTATGATGCTAGAAGAGTTGCACAAAAATTAGATATTCCACATTATGTTTTTAATTATGAAAAAACTTTTAAAGAGGATGTAATTGATTACTTCATCAATGCATATGAAAATGGCGAAACACCCATACCTTGTGTTAAATGTAATGAAACAGTTAAATTTAGGGACTTGATGAATTTTGCAAAAAAATTAGAAGCAGATTGTATGGCTACTGGTCACTATATTAAAAGGAAAGGTAATACAAAAAATGCCCATATGTATAGGGCTGAGGATAAATCTAAAGACCAAAGCTATTTCTTATTTTCCACAACCCAAGAACAGCTTGACTACCTACGTTTTCCTTTAGGAGATATACCAAAAGAGAAAACAAGAAAAATTGCAGAAGAGATTGGTCTAGTAGTTTTTAATAAAAAAGATAGTCAAGATATATGCTTTATTCCAGACGGAGATTATAAAAAATTTATTAAATCTCAAAAAAAAGTTGGAGAGATTATTGATTTAAATGGAAATATTTTATCCCATCACGAGGGAATTCAGAATTATACGATTGGTCAAAGAAGAGGTCTAGGAATTTCAAGTGAAGAGCCACTTTATGTAGTTGATATACTAAAAGAATCTAATCAAATTGTAATTGGCAGCAAAAAAGATTTATTGGGTAAATCACTTCTTTTAGGTGATTTGAACTTTATTATGCCTGATTTTGACCTTAGTCAGGATGATATTGAGATTTCTTGTAGTGCTAAAATCAGATCTCTTTCAGAGCCTAAAAAAGGCACTCTTTATAAAAATTTAAATAAATTTTCCTTTCAATTCGATGAGCCGGCCGAAGCTATTACAAAAGGTCAGGCATGTGTGTTATATGATCACGATAGAGTATTAGGTGGTGGCATAATCAAGCAAAAATTGAACTAAAATCCTTATTTATTCGTATTTTCTTGTAAATTTCTTTAATTATTTTATATATCGAGATCTCTTATGGCAGCAACAGAACAAACTATTAAACAGGTTAATAATCTTGGAAACAATGAATATAAATATGGTTTTTCAACTGAGATTGATGATATTAAATCACCCAAAGGTTTAAACGAAGATACTGTAAAATTTATATCAGCCCAAAAAAATGAACCAGAGTGGATGTTAGAATGGAGATTAAATGCTTTTAAAGTTTTTAATAAATTGCCTGAGCCAAATTGGGCTAAGCTCAATATCCCTAAGATAAACTTTCAAGATTATTACTATTACTCTTCACCAAAAAGTCTTAAAGACAAGCCAAAATCGCTGGATGAGATTGATCCTGATATTTTAAAGACTTATGAAAAACTAGGCATTCCTCTCCAAGAGCAAAAACTTCTCTCAGGTGTAGCTGTTGATGCTGTTTTTGACTCTGTCTCAGTTGCAACTACCTACAAAAAACAATTAAGTGATTTGGGAATTATCTTTTGTTCTATTTCTGAAGCTATCAAAACTTATCCTGATTTAATTAAAAAATATCTTGGAAGTGTAATACCTGTATCTGATCACTCATTTGCTGCTTTAAACTCTGCAGTCTTTACCGATGGTTCTTTTGTTTATATTCCAGAGGGCGTTAGATGTCCTGTTGAGCTTTCTACGTATTTTAGAATTAATGCTATCAATACTGGTCAATTTGAAAGAACACTTATTATCGCTGATAAAGATAGCTATGTTAGTTATTTAGAGGGCTGTACTGCACCAATGCGTGATGAAAATCAACTGCATGCAGCTAATGTTGAATTGATTGCTCTAGAAAATGCTGAAATAAAATATTCAACTGTTCAGAATTGGTATCCTGGCGATAGCGAAGGTAAAGGTGGAATATATAATTTTGTTACTAAAAGGGGAGCTTGTAGAGGAAATAATTCTAAAATATCTTGGACTCAAGTTGAAACAGGATCTGCCATAACTTGGAAATATCCAAGTTGTATCTTACAAGGTGATAATTCCAAGGGTGAATTTTATTCTGTTGCTATTACTAATAATAGACAACAAGCAGATACTGGTACAAAAATGATACATATAGGTAAAAACACATCATCAAAAATTATTTCAAAGGGTATTTCTGCTGGATATGCGAATAATACCTATAGAGGATTAGTTAATATTCATTCAAAAGCCTCAAAATCAAGAAACTTTACTCAATGTGACTCACTGTTAATTGGAAATAAATGTGGTGCACATACTGTCCCTTATATTGAATCTAGTAATTCTGACTCAATGATAGAACACGAAGCAACAACATCAAAGATTAATGAAGACCAACTTTTCTATTGTATGCAAAGGGGGCTTAATAGTGAAGATGCTGTAGGTTTGATTGTAAATGGATTTTGTAAAGAGGTACTTCAACATCTTCCTATGGAATTTGCAGTTGAAGCTCAAAAATTAGTAGCAATTAGTTTAGAAGGAAGTGTTGGTTAATGTTAAATATCAAAGATTTAAAAGCATCAATTGAAGACAAACAAATTATAAAAGGATTGGATCTATCAATAAATAAGGGTGAGGTACATGCCCTAATGGGACCTAATGGTTCAGGTAAGAGTACGTTATCTTATGTTTTATCAGGTAAAGAAGGTTATGAAATAGATAGTGGTAGTGTTGATTTCAAAGGTAAAAATTTATTAGAGCTTGATGTTGATGAAAGATCAAACGAAGGCCTTTTCTTAGCTTTTCAATATCCCATGGAGATTCCAGGTGTACAAACATCTTTTTTTCTAAAGACAGCTATAAATGCTAAAAGAAAATATCAAGGTTTAGAAGAAATAGATGCCTTAGAATTTGCTAAACTAGTTAAATCAAAAGCTGAGGAATTAAGCATTTCTCCTGATATGCTTAAAAGAGATCTCAATGTGAATTACTCCGGTGGTGAAAAAAAGAAACAAGAAATATTACAAATGTCTCTTTTAAATCCAGAAATGGCAATTTTAGATGAAACTGACTCTGGATTAGATATTGATGCACTTAAAATAGTTTCAGAAGGTGTTAATAAATTAAGAAATGAAAATAATTCTTTCCTGGTAATAACTCACTATCAAAGACTTTTGAATTATATCAAACCTGATTTTGTACACATCATAGCTGATGGCAAAATAGTTAAATCTGGAAATTTTTCATTAGCTTTAGAGCTCGAAGAAAAAGGATATGAGGAAATTTCAAAGACTGCTTAATGATCTTTATTTTATTTGTATAGCCTAAACTATGAATAATTTGTCATCACATGGAAATAAAATTTTAAATGATTTTAATCCTTTTAAAAATTTTAAACTTGAAAACTATAAATATGCTCAATTACACAAAGATCATACATCAGAAAATTTTTCAGACTCCTATTATGATTATAATGAATTATTAAAAATATCTCATAATTTACAAAAAACTGATTTTGAAGAAACTGATTTAAGTTCTAAAGTAGATAAATGGAACTTTAATAGTGTAGATAGTTATTTCCGTGTTTCATCTTTATCAAGCAGATCATCGCTTACTCTTAATTTAGATAATTTCAGTCAGGAAGTTTTACTTGTAGATGTTAATCATTTTAGTGAGAATATATCATTCACAAAAAATAGTAGTAAAAATCAGACTTTAATATTAATTACATCAAATATTTCTAATCCAAAGCCTAGATCAATTTTTTTTGATTTAGCTGAAAATTCTAATCTTGAGATTTTACAATTAGCTTTGTCGAATAATAAATCTTTTATTTATTTTGAAATAAATCAGTCTGATTTTTCAAAAATGAATTTCATAACATTCCAATCTAATAACAACCATATTCGCAATGAATATTATGCCTCATTAGGTGAAAAATGTGAGCTTAATCTTTTAGGTTTAAATTTTAAGAATAATTTTATAAATGATAATTTTTCATACATTCAGCATTCAAAACCATCAACAGCTAGTAATGAAATTTTTAAATCCATAGTTGATAATGGAGCTATTACAAATTTTCAGGGAAAGATATATGTTGATCCTATTGCCCAAAAAACTGACGGGTATCAAATGAGTAGATCACTGCTATTAGATAGTAAATCAAAAGCAAACAATAAACCTGAGTTAGAAATTTATGCTGATGATGTAAAATGTAGTCACGGATCTACTGTAGCTAAATTAAGTCAAAATCAAATTTACTATTTTAAAACACGAGGTATTGATGAACAAACTGCAAAAAATATTCTTCAAAAAGCCTTTCTAGTTGAAATTATCGAGTCATTACAAAACAAAGAAATAAAAGACTTTTCTAAGAAATTATTGGATAATCTGATCTGATGAGTATAAGAGACGATTTCCCAATTTTTAAAAATCAAATAAGAAATAATCCTATTACTTATTTGGACTCCGCGGCAAGTACTCAAAAGCCTAAAATTGTTATAGAGGCAATTAAAAACTTTTATGAAAACTCTTATGAAAATGTTCATCGAGGTATGAATTCTTTAAGCATTAGTGCAACAGACCATTTTGAAAGGGCAAGGGAGAATTTAAGGGAGTTTATCAATGCCAAAAGTTTTAATGAGATAATATTCACTAGTGGTGCAACTGACTCAATAAACATTTTGGCTAATGCTTTAGCAAATAAATTTAAAGATGGGGGAGAGATTGTCGTTAGTGAGTTAGAGCATCATTCCAATTATTTACCATGGTTAAAAATTTGTGATAAATCAAACTTAAAATTAAAAATTGTCCCAATTGATGAAAACGGAGCTATTGATGAAAAAAAAATTATTGAAAATTGTAATGCTGATACCAAAGTTTTAGCAATTACACATATGTCAAACACAACTGGACAAATCATAGATTTAAACTTTATAAAAAAAAATATTTCTGCCGATACGCTGATAGCAGTTGACGGATGTCAGTCAATAGCACATTGTGATATTGATGTTCAAAAAATGAATTGTGACTTCTTTTCTTTCTCTTCTCATAAAATTTATGGACCATCTGGTGTTGGGGTTTTATATGGTAAGGAAAGTTTATTAAATGATCTTGAACCTTCAAACGTAGGAGGTGGAATGATAAATCAAGTAAATTCCCACGATTTTTCTTATGCAATGCTTCCTAATAAATTTGAAGCTGGCACTCCGCCAATTGAAGCTGTAGTTGGATTTAGTGCTGCAATTGATTACGTAAAATCAGTCGATTTCAAAAGTTTTTTTGCAAAGGAAAAAAAATTAAGATCCGATCTAATCGACGCTTTAAAGGATACCTCTAATGTTGAAATTTATGGATCTGACTCTTCTTTAAAAGCAAGTTCAATAGTTTCATTTAATTTAATTGGTCACAATTATAATGATATAGCCACTTTTTTAGATCAATATGGAATTATGATCAGGGGTGGCCATCATTGCTGCCAACCTTTCATGAAAAAGTTAGATATTCCTGGTTCTTGTAGGGCTTCTTTTGGAATTTATAATGATACTGATGACGTTGACATCTTTATCGACTCTCTGAAAAAAACTATTAAATTACTTCAATAATGGATAGTAAAAATTTATCTGATTTTATGCCCAAAGCCAACACTGAGGGGGAGATGACCTATGGCGATATTTCATCATCACCAGCAATAAAAATAGATAAAGATTTAATAGTAGAAAAATTAATTCAGATAAAAGATCCTGAATTGGGTATCAACATATATGATTTAGGATTAATCTATGATGTTAAAATAGATGAATTCAATAATGTTAAAATCCTTATGACTCTTACCACTGTTAATTGTCCCGTGGCAGATAGTTTTCCATTAGAGGTCGCCAAAAAAACTAATGAAATTGATGGTATGGGGCAAGTCGCTGTCAAACTTACATTTGATCCACCATGGAATAAAGATATGATGAGCGAAGATGCTAAGCTAGCTTTAGGATATTAAATAATAATAAAAAAAATATGACAGCACCTTTATTTACACTATCTGAAAATGCACAAAAACAAATAGTTGAACTTTTATCCAAACAAAAAAATTCAATTGGTTTAAAAATAGGACTTAATACCAAAGGATGTGCAGGTCTGAGCTATACAATGGATTATGCAAATAATGATAATATTGAGGGCTATGAGTTAGTTAATGGATATGATTTCCCACTTTATATTGATAATAAAGCCATCATGTATGTCATCGGAACTGAGATGGATTATGTAAAAGAAGAATTTGGTGAGCGTTTTACCTTTAATAACCCCAATCAAACAAGTGAATGCGGTTGTGGTGAAAGTTTTCACGTCTAGGTAATTTTTTTAAATGGTTGTGTTATTAGGAATTCTCTCTGCATTTAGTTTTGGTATTGGTGATTTTTTAGCAAGATTCTCATCTCAAGAGGTTGGGTTTAAAAATTCACTTTTTTGGATGCTTATAGTTGGTGCAATATTTTATATTATTTTATTTTCTATTTTTGGTAGTGGCCTAAATCCTAATTCAATTGGATTAAGCAATAGTTTTTTATCAGGTATTTTAATCATGTTTGGACTTTTATGTTTATACAGAGGTCTTCAAATGGGACCAGTATCGATAGTGGCTCCTATTGCTGCGATAAACCCATTATTTGTATTTCTTATAAGGTATGCACTTGGTAGTGAACCCACACTATTACAGTGGATGGCAACTATAGTAGTTATTTCTGGAGCTATTTTGGTTTCAGTAAGTGCAGATAGTCATCAGGAGAGCTTAGGTTTAAATAAACAACAAATTAAAGAATCTGTATTTACATCTTTTATAGCAAGTGTAACGCTTGCGCTAGGTTTGATTTTTTCACAAGAGGCTACTAATACATTAGAGCCTTTAGAGACTGTAATTTATATCAGGTTCTTTAGTTTAATAGGTATAGCCTCAATATTATTATTTTCCAAATCGAAAATCTTTATCACAAAAAAAGCTATGCCAATCTTATTTTTCCAAGGCATTTTAGAAACAACAGGGTACTTTTGTTTAGTTTCTGCTTACGCTTTTGATAAAGTCAGTATTGCTGTTGTAATTTCCTCAGGTTTTGGATTGGTGACAGTTGTTCTTGCTCGATTAATTTTGAAAGAAAAAATTTCTAAAATACAAGGGTCTGGTATTTTTTTAACTTTCCTTGGAGTAATAGGACTAACTATCTAGTTAGATTTTGCAATCTATTCTTATCAAATCGATAAGAATTCATAGCTATAGCTAAACAAATAACTATTCCTCCAATAATAGTGTTTATACTTGGAACTTCATTTACGCCAAATAGCGGCAGCCATGTCCAGAAAATACCACCTACAACCTCTAATAATGAAAGCATAGTTAATTCACCTGATAATAATTGTTTTGAACCGATGCTAAATAAAATCAAACCTGATGCTACTATAGCCCCATGAAAAATACTTAAAAATATATTCTTTGATGGAATGAAAAAACTCTGATCTTGAACAATCATTATTGTGGATGATATTAAAGCACAAAAAATACCCCCATAAACCAGTATATAAAATTTTTTAAAGTCGCTTTTACTTCGTAATGTGACTGAAAATGCTGCAAATCCCAAACTTGAAATAAAACCCATGATTAGACCAAATATAGATCCACTAAAAGAACTAGCATAAATCATTATGACAGTTCCGATAAGTGCTACGACCATACTGATTAAATTCTGTAACGATATTTTTTCAGTCAAAAATATAAAAGCTATTATAGATGCCAAAAAGGGCATTAAAGCTAACATGAATAAAGTAACTGCAGCTGTGGTAAAACTAATAGAGTATATAAAACCTAAAAATGCAGTTGTTAAACTCAGAGATCCAATCATAGTTGTTTTATCAATTTTTAAAATTTTTTCTAAAAAAGAAATACCCTCATTAATTAAAAGATAGCAGCTAATAATTATAGCTACTGTTAACCCTCTTATTACTAAATAGGGGAGTTGGTAAATTTGAGGTTCAGTCATATTTTTGACAACTAATGGACCAAAGCTCCAAATTAATCCACTTAAAATGACAATAATTATTGCTTTTGAATGATCGCTCATGTTTGTTTAAAATTAATTGAAAAAATAATGAAAGATATATTAATTATTATCAAAAAAGTCCTGTAAGTCTGCAATTGACGAGCAAGAAATGTTATCACCTTTTTTACTTCTAATGCTATATGATCCAGACTCTATTTCTTTCTCTCCAATAACAAGAGAATAAGGTATTTTTTTTGATATAGAGTTTCGAATTTTATATCCAAGTTTATTGTCGGAACTATCAATTGTAGTCCGAATGCCAAGTTCTAAGAGTTGTTGATTTAATTTATTACAATGTTCAACAAATTTCTCAGAAACTGGTAAGATTGCAAGTTGGACAGGTGTGATGAATAAAGGAAGCCATCCATTAGTATTTTCTAAAATTATAGCAATAAACCTTTCAAGCGAACCAACAACAGCCCTATGTATCATGATAGGTGTCTGATTTTTGTCATCCTTGTCCTTGTACTTAGCACCCAATCTTTCAGGTAAATTAAAGTCTATTTGTATGGTTCCGCACTGCCATTCTCTTCCAAGTGAGTCTTCAAGTGTAAATTCAATTTTTGGACCATAAAACGCACCCTCACCATCAAGAATATTAAAATCTTTTCCATTATCGGTCAGAACTTTCTTCAGTTGACTTTCAGCGTTATCCCAACTTTCTTGAGTTCCAATGCTCTTTTTAGGTCTGGTTGAAATGTTGTATTTTATTTTTTCAAAACCAAATTTTTTATAAACTCTTTCGATTAGAAGAGTTGTTTCATTGCAAACATCATAAATCTGTTCCTCTGTACAAAATATATGTGCATCGTCTTGTGTGAATCCCCTTACTCGAAATAGACCATTTAAGGCACCTGAGGGTTCATAGCGATGACATTTACCAAATTCTGAGTATCTTAGAGGTAAATCTTTATAAGTTATGAGTTGTGAGTTGAATAAAACTATATGACATGGGCAATTCATTGGTTTTAAAGCAAAAGTTTTATTATCAGTTTCAGAAGTAAACATGTTTTCTTTAAAATTATCCCAGTGTCCAGACTTGATCCAAAGTTCATTTGATACCAATTCTGGAGTTTTAACCTCTTTGTAATTCAATTTTTGTTGTTCGCTTCTAATATACTTTTCAATATTTTGATAGAGAGATAGTCCTTTTTCTTTCCAAAAAACATTTCCAGCAGACAGGTCTGTTAAAAGGAAAAGTCCCATGTCTGTTCCAATTCTTCTATGATTTCTCTCTTTGGCTTCTTCTAAGTTTTTTAGATATTTATTAAGATCTTTTTCACTATAAAATGCAGTCGCATAAATTCTTTGAAGCATTTTATTTGTACTGATGCCTCTCCAGTAAGCACCAGATACACTGGTAATCTTAACATGAGCATCATATTCTTTTGTACTTTTATGATGAGGTCCTTTGCAAAGATCAGTAAAATTTTCTTGTTCATATAAATTTATTTCAGAGGAGTTATCTAAATTTTTGATTAATTCGATTTTGTATTCATTATCTTTAAAAAGTTCTAAGGCCTGATCTTTTGACACTGTTTTTTTTGTAAAATTTCTACCCTCTTTTAAAATATCTGTAATTTTTGATTCAATGTTATTTAGATCACTGTCTGATAGAGTATTCTCCATATCAAAATCGTAATAAAAACCATTTTTGATAAAAGGGCCAATTGTAGGTTTAGCATTAGGAAAAATTGTTGTTACCGCTTCAGCCAACACATGAGCCATATCATGCCTCATTATATTAAGGGCATCGTCTGATTTTGCTTTTACAGGTGTGCTATTATCTACTTCAAAATCAAAGTATTCATTGCTTTGATCTTTATATGCAATTATATCACTCATTTTCTAATTTTTTAAAAAAGCAGCTTTTGGAACCTGTGTGACAAGCTCCTGAACCTTCTAATTCAACCTTAAATATTAAAGTATCGGTATCACAGTCAGTGTAAATATCAAATAATTTAAGAGTATTTCCTGATGTTTCACCTTTGAGCCAAATTTTATTTCTACTTCTACTCCAAAAATGGGCCTTATTAGAATTAAGCGAAAGCTCTAATGATTGTTTATTTGAGTATGCGACCATTAAAATTTCATTTGAAATTTTTTCTTGAACAACGGTTGGTATGAGACCATCGTCATTAAATATAAGTTGATTTAATTTAATATTTTCCACAGGATTGATTTTTAATGATTTTTACTATTATTGAAGTATTTTTCAATGAATAAAACAATTAATTCAAATATGAAATACTATCTAGCACCAATGATGGGATATACTGACTGTTATCTCAGAAATTTAGCTGAAAAATTGTATGGAGATAGCATTCAAACTTTTTCTGAGATGATAGTGGATAAAGCTATCATTCATAATGAAATTAATATTATTCAAAAACATTTTTTAAAAAACAATAAAAGTGCAATTCAAATCGCTGGTTCAGATCCTCAAGAGATTACCCAAGCCATCAATATAATAAATAAAATTGAATTAATTCAACACGTTAATTTTAATCTTGGCTGTCCCAGCTCTAGAGTACAAGAAAATATGTTAGGTCTAGCTCTTACACAAAATCAAGACTTAGTAAAAAAATGTCTAGAAAAAATAATGGAGTTTAAAGGAGATATTTCAGTTAAATGCCGTTTAGGCCTAGGTCTAGAGGAGGATAAAAATTATATATTTAGCTATCTCAATTTATTTTCAAATCTTGGTATTAAAGAAGTATTTGTTCACTGTCGAAATGGGGTTCTAAATTTAGATACAAAAAAAAATAGAACGATACCAAAAATAAATTACAATTTATTTTTAGAATGTAAGAAAAACTTCCCCAAATTAAAGCTCATTCCTAACGGTGAGATTGATAATAAAGAAACATTTGATCTTTTAATTGAAAATGATGTTTCTGATTTTATGATCGGAAGACAATTTGCTAAAGACTTAACTTTTTTAGAAAAATTATCCATATATAAAATTAAAGATAAGCAAATATCAATTGGTAAATTTTTTAATGAAATTAAAGATTACAAATTTTTAAATTTAAATTTAATTAAAAAAAGTTTATTTACAATTTTAACAAATATTCCAAATGCAAAAAATGTAAGAAATAATATTTCAAAATTTCAAGATATTGATAGTCTTGAAGAATATTTTGTGGACTCTAAAATTTGGAATTGAATCGTCTAATTGAGCTATCTTCTTTTCTAAAGAAATATAAATATTTGGATCAATCTTATAATTTTTCCAATATTGATATTTCAACTATTCTACTTCACTATAAAAAGGGTATTCAATTACTTTATAATAAAAAAATAAGAGCTGAGAATTTAAAAAATGAAATTATTTTTTTAATTTTTGTTTGTTT
>CEOK01071475.1_pt1 | contig 16537 bp, 17 predicted proteins | sample 427001 | NCBI WGS metagenome assembly CEOK01 (sample SAMEA2591108, study PRJEB7988) | marine metagenome | isolation source: saline water (ENVO:00002010), including | reverse complement strand
ATTGTAGGTATTGGAATTAATATTAATCAGATAGCTTTCCCAAAAAGATTTCTACGTAGCCGGTGTCGCAACAGGATCTATTGCAATAGGAATGCTTATTGCAGAAATTTTAAAAAAGCCTTTTATATATGTTCGTCCAGAACCAAAAGAACATGGTGCTGGTAGACAAATTGAGGGCAAGATTTTAGAAGGAGTCCCTGTGGTTGTCATTGAAGACCTTATTAGTACTGGAAAAAGTTCGTTAAATGCTGTGAAAGCACTTAAAAGAAATGGTATTGATGTGCTGGGTGTTTTCTCAATTTTTTCCTATGATTTGGAAATTGCAAAAATTAACTTCGAAAAAGCAAATCAAAGATATTATTCCCTATCTGATTTTTCGAGACTTATTGAATGTTCCAAAAAGCATTCACAAATTTCACAAGACGATATTGATAAAGTGAATAGCTGGAAAAGAAATCCGAATAACTGGATTGTTTAATAAATTATTTTAACATCTGTTATCCTTGGGGTCTCTTTTAACCCACTTAAGCTTAAAATTTGAAATCTCTCGTGATCATCAAGCCCAATTATTTTACCCTTTTTAACATTTCCGTTGATTTGATACTCAGTTATTTCATTTTTTCGAAACAAAGTTTTGTTAAAGTCCTTTTTAAGCAGATTAAAGTCACTATAGAAAAGTAGATTAAAGTTGAAAATATCTAAAAAATCATGAAGTATTTTTTTTAAACTAAATTCTTTACCTGTAATAATTTTCATTGAACTTGCACTGAAATCTTTTGGGAAAGCTATCTGATTAATATTAATTCCAATACCTACAATTGATCCCATTAATCTTTTTCCTTTATATAAATTTTCTATTAAAATTCCGGATATTTTTTTATTTACTGACAAAATGTCGTTTGGCCATTTAATATATAAGTCTCTAATCCCATTATTCATTAAAACTTTTCTTACGGATAATGAGGTTATTAGATTTAAACATATGTGTGATGAGAAAGACACGTTTTCACCATTTAAAAAAATTGAAAATGTTAGATTCTTGTTGGGATGGGAAACCCATTTTTTGCTGCCCTGACCCCTTCCACCAGTCTGATTTTTTACCCACACAACTAATCCGTTTAAATGTGATTTATTATGATATAATCTTTTTATTTCATTATTTGAAGAGTCAATGGCATTAATTTTGATAATTTTAAAGGGAATCACAATTTTGTAATTTGTATTAACTAATATAATATTTTTGTAAAATTAATGTCAAAGAAAACTGAAGGTCTTAATTATTTAATTGAAAAAATTTTGATGGGTATTACTGACGTTAAAGGGCAAGATATTGAAATGATTGATTTAAGAAAAATTGAAAATAGAATTTGTGACTTTTATATTATTTGTTCGGGAAGTTCAAACACGCATGTTTCAGCAATTTTAGATTCTGTTAAAAAAAAGGTCAGTAAAACTCTAAAGGAAAAACCCTCTCATACAGAAGGTGAAGAAAATGCGGAGTGGATTCTTTTAGATTATATTAATGTAGTTGTTCATATTTTTCAAAAACAAGTAAGGGATTTTTACAGAATAGAAGAATTGTGGGGTGACTGTAAAACAAACATGATTCCAATAAAAAATAATTAATATGTCTAAAAAAATAAATAAAACCCCAAAACTAAACCCATATTGGTTATATGGTACAATTATAGTTGTCCTCTTAAGTATAAGCTTATTTGGAGAAGGTAGTATTCAGACCTCGAATAAGACCAATACATCTGATTTTGAAAAGTTCCTTCTAAATGGCGACATAGAAAAAGTTATTATCCAAAATGAAAAAATTGCAAAAATTTTTCTCAAAAAAGAAGCATTGGAAAGGAACGAACATAAAGTAGTTTCAAAAAAAAATTTTTTAGGACAAATTAATGAAACTGGTCCCCATTATTCTTTCGAATTTGGCGATTTAAAATTTTTTCAGGAGAAACTTGAAAAAGCAAGATCTAAAAATTTAGATTTTCAATATGAATTCGTTACAGTTGAAAATAAGTTTTTTGACATAATACTAAGTTTCCTTCCTATTATTGTAATTATTGCTGTTTGGATATTTATTATGAGGAGAATGTCTGGTAATGCTGGAGGAGGAGCAGGTGGACAAATTTTTAACATTGGAAAATCAAAAGCTAAATTGTTTGACGAAAAAAAAGATGTAAAAACTACATTCAAAGATGTTGCTGGACTTGAAGGTGCTAAAGAAGAAGTTCAAGAAATTGTTGATTTTCTAAAAAATCCAAAAAAATACACAGTCCTTGGAGGTAAAATCCCAAAAGGAGCTCTTTTAGTTGGACAACCAGGTACTGGAAAAACACTATTAGCAAAAGCTGTAGCTGGAGAAGCTAAAGTTCCATTTTTTTCCTTGTCAGGCTCAGATTTTGTTGAGATGTTTGTAGGTGTTGGTGCCTCAAGAGTAAGAGATTTATTCAAACAAGCTAAAGATAAATCACCATCAATAGTATTTATCGACGAAATAGATGCAATTGGAAGAGCAAGAGGTAAAAACAACTTTACAGGGTCAAATGACGAAAGAGAAAATACTCTTAATCAACTTTTAACCGAGATGGACGGCTTTGGGACAAATACCAACGTAATTGTTTTAGCAGCCACCAATAGAGCCGACGTTTTAGATAAAGCACTGATGAGAGCAGGAAGGTTTGATAGACAAATTTATGTGGATTTACCTGATGTCAGAGAAAGAAAAGAAATTTTCCAAGTACATCTAAAGCCACTAAAAAAAACTAAGACATTAGATGTTGACTTTCTTGCTAAACAAACACCTGGCTTTTCAGGAGCTGATATAGCTAATGTTTGCAACGAAGCCGCTCTTATTGCTGCTAGAAAAAACAGAAAAAATGTTGGAAGGCAAGATTTTTTAGATGCAGTTGACAGAATTGTTGGAGGGCTTGAAAAAAAGAATAAAATTATTTCTCAAGAAGAGAAAAAAACAATCGCATTTCATGAGGCAGGCCACGCGTTAGTTAGCTGGCTATTGGAATTTGCTGCACCTTTAGTTAAAGTTACGATAGTCCCAAGGGGTAGATCTCTAGGTGCAGCTTGGTATTTACCGGAGGAAAGAATGATAGTCAGAACTGAACAAATGCTTGACGAAATGTGCGCAACTTTAGGTGGAAGGGCCGCTGAGAAAATAATTTTTAATAAAATTTCTACCGGTGCTTTAAGTGATCTTGAAAAAGTAACTCAACAAGCAAAAGCAATGGTTACAGTTTATGGTTTAAATGAACAAATTGGGAACATAACCTATTATGATTCTAGTGGACAAAGTGATTACAATTTTTCAAAACCTTATTCAGAAGAAACAGCTCAAACAATCGATAAAGAAATATCAAAAATTGTGGAAAAACAATTTATTAGAGCCTGTCGAATAATTAAATCTCATAAGGGTAAACTGGACAAATTGGCAACAAGATTATTAGAAAAAGAGGTTATTTTTAAGGATGATCTTATTAATATTTTAGGTAATAGACCTTTTGCGGAAAAAAAAGGGCATGAAGTCAATCCCAAAAAAAATAGTTAAAAAGTGAGTTTTTTAGGTAATTTTTTTTGGAAAAAAAGACCTAAAAAAAGTAAATATCTTCCAGAAAAAAGAGAACCTATTGAAATTTCATTTGTAAAAAAGTTTACTTTAAATGGTGGGAAATTTCTTTATTGCGAAAATGAAGATGAATTAAAAATGAATTTTCAAAATATTCTAATTGAAAATAAAATCTCTACTTCTGAACTTTTTTCTAACGAAAAGTCTATTACTGATTATTTCAAAATTAGTAATGAGGTCATAAATCCTAGGGCTTTAGTAATAAACTGTGAATTTTTAATTTCTGATCAAGGCTCCATAATGGTTTCCAATAATCAAATTTTAAACAAGAAACTCAACCAATTACCAGAAATTTTAATTGTAATAGCTAAAACTTCAGACTTTAAAGATGATGTTAGTGATGCTATGAGTGCAATTAAAAATAAATATAGCAAATCAATTCCGTCAAATATTACAAATATTCATCCTACAAATCCAAAAAAAAAATCAAATTTTATCTCCTATAAAAGAACATCAAAAGAGTTATATTTGCTTCTAAGGGATGTCAATAAATGAAAAATTTTTGGATTCGTTTTTTATCTGGATTGTTGTATGCTTCGTTTATAACAATAGCAGTTTTATATTCTAATCTCTCTTTTAAAGTTTTAATTACAATTTTATCAATTATCGTTCTTAAGGAATATTTTAATCTAATCAAAAACAAAAATTATTTTTTTTTCTTACTAGTCTTATTTTTTATTTGGACTCCTAGGAATTTAATCCTCGATGATTACCTCATCAAATTCATTTGCTATATCTCCTTAATTTCAAGCATTTATTGTGCATTTTTACTTTTTTTCAAAAGGAATTTTAAAAATTCGAAAATTAATGTTTTCTTTTCATTAGTGAACATAACTACATCTTACTTTTTTATGATTGAAATACACGAATACGGAGCAATTTTTAGTCCTTTATATTTATTTTTATTTTTTTCTTCAACATGGGTGAATAATATTTTTGCTTATTTGACAGGGTCTTACTTTGGTAAGAATAAAATTTTAGAAAAAATTTCACCAAATAAAACTTGGGAGGGTTTTTTTGGAGGACTTTTTGCATCATTAATTTTTATTTATTTTATGGAGTACTATTTTAATTTATTTAATAATTATTGGGTACTGCTAGGAATAATCATACCTGTTTTGTCTTTAATTGGCGATCTTCTACAATCGTTGCATAAAAGAAAAGCAAAAACTAAAGATAGTGGAAGTTTAATACCAGGACATGGTGGAGCATATGATAGAATGGATAGTGTTATTTATTCCGCCCTTTATTATTATCTTTTCCTGAAATTAATATAAGTATGTTCCATAAAGAAGGTTATCAAATAATCATTAATTCATTACTAATAACTTCTGGTTTAATAATCTTTTTGGAATATTCAATAAATAACATTGAAGTAAAATTCATCTTGAAATTGTTATGTTTCCTATTTTTTATACTAATCCTTCAATTTTTTCGAAATCCAAAAAGATATATTAAACTTAACGATAAATCGATCCTTGCTCCTGCAGATGGAAAAATAGTAATAATTAAGGAGGTTTTTGAAAAAGAATTCTACAAAGAAAAGAGATTACAAATTTCTATCTTTATGTCCCCATTTAATGTACATGTCACAAGGTACCCGGTCAGTGGTGAAATTATTTTTAGCAAATATCATCCTGGTAAATATTTATTTGCATGGCACCCGAAATCATCAGAACTAAATGAAAGGACCACTGTAGTAATTAAAAATAAAGTTTTTGGAGATATTCTTTACAGGCAAATAGCTGGTGCTTTAGCTAGAAGAATAGTAAATTACGCATCTGAAGGAAGAGAAATTAAACAAGGAGGTGAATCAGGATTTATTAAATTTGGATCAAGATTGGATATTTTCTTACCATTAAAATCTAAAGTGAATGTAAGTATTAATCAAATGGTAAAAGGTGGGATTAGTAAGATAGTTTAAATTATCTTGAAGAAATATTCTTTTTTAATAGATCAATTTTTTTGATAGCATCAGATTCCTTTTTTAATTCATTTTCAATTACCTTTTTGGGAGCATTGTCAGTAAATTTTTTATTATTCAGTTTTATTCTTACAGATTTTAAAAATCCTTCAGTATAAGACAATTCATTTTCAAGTTTTTCTTTTTCAAACTTTGGATCTAAATCAAAATTTACTGGAATAGAAAATTCCATATCTTCTACAATAAAGGTATAGTCTGAAATATCTTTTTCTGAGTTCATGGGTTCTAGACTTTCTAAATTCCCTAATTTTTTCAAAACTTCAAAATATGGTAATTTTTCTTCATCACCAATAAATTTTAAACTTAACAATTTGGTCCTTTTGATAAGTTTTTCTTTTCTAAATTTTCGAATTTCCGATATGATTTTTTTTGCTCGATTAAAATCATCTAAAATTTTAGAGTTAAACTTTTTTTCAATAGGCCAATTTGTTATCATTATAGATTCTTCCTTTTTGTCTTTGATTTTTTGCCACAATTCTTCAGTAATAAATGGCATGAAAGGATGGAGTAGCTCAAGATTGATCAAAAATAATTTTTTTATTTTATCCAAAGATTTCCTACTAATAGACTTTCCGAAGTCAGGTTTAATCGTTTCTAAAAGCCATGAACAAAAATCATCCCATATTAATTTATAAATGAGCATTAATGAATCTGAAATTCTGAAATTATCAAAGTTTTTATTTACTTGTTTTATTGTAAAGTGAAGATTATTTTCATACCAATTTATAATCTTTAGATTTTTCTCAATATTTTGATCTTTTTCGTCTACTTCCCATGAAGAAATCAATCTATATGAATTCCAAATTTTGTTTGTGAAGTTTTTACCTTGCTTGCAAAGTGATTCGTCAAATAATAAATCATTACCCGCCGAAGAACTAAGCATAAGTCCTACTCTTACAGCATCAGCTCCATAAATGTTTATTAATTTCAAAGGATCAGGTGAATTACCTAATTGCTTTGACATTTTTTGTCTTTTTTTATCCCTTACCAATCCAGTAAAATAAATATTTTTAAATGGCTCTTTCTCCGTAAATTCATAACCTGAAATTATCATTCTGATAACCCAAAAAAATATTATATCAGGACCTGTTACAAGATCTTGAGTGGGATAATAATATTTGAACTCTGGATTTTCTGGTTTACAAATTCCATCGAAAACTGACATAGGCCATAGCCAAGATGAAAACCATGTATCCAATACGTCTGGATCTTGTGTAACTTCTTTAGAAACAATGTTTTCAAACCCAGTTATATTTTTGATTTTATCAAGAGCCATATCCATATTTTCTGCGACAACAAAATCTTCTTCCCCTTTTCCATAATAGAAAACGGGTATTCTGTGACCCCACCATAACTGTCTAGAAATATTCCAATCTCTAATATTTTCAAGCCAATGCTTGTAAGTGTTTTGAAATTTTTTGGGATGTAGCTTGACTCTTTTAGTTTTAAAAACTGCATCTAATGCTGGTTTTGAAATATCATTCATTTTTAAAAACCACTGCTTAGAAATTCTAGGCTCAATTACAACTTTTGTTCTTTCTGAAACCCCAACATTATGAGTATAATTTTCAACTTTTATTAAAAAATCTTTTTCGTTTAATTCCTTTTGAATTTTTTTTCTAACATCAAATCTGTCCATCCCTTGATAATGCAAACCATTTTCATTTAGAGTTCCATTTGAATTAAAAATATTGATACTTTTTAGTTCATGTTTTTTACCAATAAGATTATCATTTAGGTCATGTGCAGGTGTTATTTTTAAGGCGCCTGTACCAAATGTTGAGTCAACGTATTTATCCTCAATAATAGGTATCAACCTGTTTGAAATTGGCACAAAAACTTTTTTGCCTATTAGATTTTTATATCGTTCATCATTAGGATTAACACAAACTGCAGTATCTCCAAAAATTGTTTCTGGCCTAGTTGTAGCAATTGATATTTTATCACTGCTGTCTTGAATTTGATATGAGATATAAAACAACAAACCTTGTTTTTCTTCATAAATTACCTCTTCATCTGACAAAGTCGTCTCAGCTTTTGGGTCCCAATTGACCATTTTGTTTTCTCTATAAATTAAGTTCTTTTCGTGAAGTTGGATAAAAACTTTTATTACAGATTTGTATAATTTGTCATCTAAAGTGAATTTGGTTCTGTCCCAATCGCATGAACATCCTATTCTTTTCAATTGCTCTAAAATAATACCTCCATATTTATCAGTCCAATCCCAAGCATGTTTTAAAAATTCATCTCTTGAAAGAGATTTCTTTTCAATACCCTTTTCTTTTAAATAAGAAACCACCTTCGCCTCAGTTGCTATTGATGCGTGATCTGTACCAGGGATCCAACATGAATTCATACCACTCATCCTAGCCCTCCTTACTAATATATCTTGAATAGTATTGTTGAGCATATGGCCCATATGTAAAACTCCAGTTACGTTTGGAGGAGGAATTACAATAGTGTATGGTTTTTTTGAATTTGGTTTTGACTGAAAAAATTTTTTTTCTAGCCAGTATTTATACCATTTTTCTTCAATTTCAGATGGATCAAACTTTGTGGATAAGAGCATGAAATTATAGTTCTATAAATAATTTGCTACAAAAGTACTTTTAGTTTAATTAAAAAAAAAATAACACTCAATTCTAGTATATGTTAAAAATATCAAAATTCGTATATTGTTGATATAAATTACGGTTATGAAAAATTTATTGTTCCTTTTTATTGCTATATCTAGTGGTTTTGTTTTTTCTCAAGAAGTGGGACCAAAAATAGAATTTGAATCTCTTGAAATTAACTATGGCAAAATATCAAAAGGTGATAATGGTATAAGGGTTTTTAAATTTACCAATGTAGGTTCAAAGCCACTAATTATCAATAAAGTATATTCTTCTTGTGGATGTACAATTCCAAAAAAACCTTCTTCACCAATTGGTCCTGGTCAAGATGACGAAATCCAAGTAAAATATGATACTAACAGAGTTGGACCAATAAGAAAATCAATAACTGTTTTATCTAACGCTATTAACTCTCCAACAATGTCCCTAAAGATTACGGGAAATGTTGAATAGAAATTCTGACTTGGATATTAAAGGTAATTATTCTCTTAAGAAATTAAATACTTTCGGTATAGATGTAGCTTCAGAATCCTTTTATATTGTTAAAAGTTTAAATGATTTAAGAAATGTTTTATCAGATCATAAAACAAAAAAAATAACTGTACTTGGCGGAGGCAGCAATATTTTGTTTTCAAAATTTTTAGATGGGCTGTGCTTAAAAATTGATTTAAAAGGAATTGATATCATTGAAGAGAACGAAAACAACATTATTGTAAATATAATGGCCGGTGAAAATTGGCATGATTTTGTACAATGGTCAGTAAATAACGGTTTTGGAGGTATTGAAAATTTATCTCTAATTCCAGGTCTTGTGGGAGCTGCTCCAATACAAAACATTGGAGCTTATGGGGTTGAGTTGAAAGATGTTTTTATAAGTTGTAAAACGATAAATATTAAGGATCAAACAGAAAAAGAATTTGATGAAAAAGGTTGTTTGTTTGGTTATAGGACATCACGTTTTAAAACTATCGATAAAAATATTTATATAATTACATCAGTTAAAGTAAGACTTACAAAAGAAAAACATAAATACAATATCTCGTACGGATCTGTAAAAGACGAAATTGGTAATAGAGAAATAAACTTAGAGTCAATTTCTAAAGCAGTGATTAAAATTAGAAAAAGTAAATTACCCGATACAAATCTTATAGGGAATTGTGGTAGCTTTTTCAAAAACCCAGTAATTGACCAATCAAAATATTTTGAGCTTAAAAAAAAGTTTCCATCTATATCCGCATTTAAAGTTGAAAAAAATCAATACAAACTATCAGCAGCTTGGTTAATAGAGTTTTTAAAATACAAGGGGAAATCAATCGGAAATGTAGGTGTTTATGAAAATCAAGCATTGGTCTTGGTAAATTTAGGGGGTGGAACTGGAAAAGAAATATTATCTCTAGCTAATAAAATAACTTCTGATGTCTATTCTACATTTAAAATAAAATTACAACCTGAAGTTGAAATATTATAATTAATCTTTATTTCTAGAATCTATGTAAATTGTAACTGGGCCTTCGTTTATAATATTTAAAGTCATATCTGCACCAAAAATACCCCTTATCACTTTTTTACATAAAATAGATTCTATCTTTTCGCAAAAAGAATTGTAATATTTATTAGCTTTTGGAGAATTAGCAGCATTTATGTAGGAGGGCCTGTTTCCTTTTTTCGTTTTAGCAAATAATGTAAATTGGCTGATTATCATCAAATCTCCATTTACATTAATTATGGAATTATTCATTAATTTTTTTTCATCACCAAAAACTCTCAAGTTAGTTATTTTGTTAGCTAACCATGAAATGTCATCTCGATTATCATTAATATCAACACCCAAAAGGACAACTAAACCATGATTTATTTCACCAATTTTTTTATTTTCTACCGTTACAGATCCATACGAAACTCTCTGTATTAATGCCCTCATTTGTTATCTAATTGTTTTTTATCGTGTATTAAATTTATATAGCTCTCATATCTATGATTTGAAATTTCACTACTTGCCAATCTTTTTTTTACTTCACATTCAGGTTCATCAATATGAATGCAGTTCTTAAATCTGCATTTCTTACTGGCTTCTAAAAATTCAGGAAAATATCGATAAATTTCATTTTTTTTTATATCAACTAATCCAAATCCTTTAATACCTGGAGAATCAATTACACGAGTATATTTGTCTATATCATACATTTGTGCGAATGTTGTAGTATGCAGACCTTTATCGGTTGATTTAGAAACAGATTGAGTTTTGAGATTTAGTTCCGGGTTTAAATAATTAATCAAAGTTGATTTTCCAACACCACTATTACCTGAAAAAAGTGTGGTCTTGTTATTTATTAAATTGAAAATTTTTGAAATATCCTTTTTTTTGTGACAAGAAATCAAAAGACAATTAATTTTCAAATTAGTGTAAATTTTTCTTAATATTTCAATTTCTTCGAGTTCTTCCTTAAGATAAGTGTCCGATTTACTAAATACAATTATAGTAGGGATTTGATAAGCATTGGAAGTAATTAAAAAACGATCAATAAACTCATAATAGGTTCTTGGGCTTTTCAAAGTAATTACTAAAATTGCTTGATCTATATTACTTGCCAGGATATGGGTTTCTTTAGAAAGATTTACCGATTTTCGTATAATATAATTTTTCCGAGGAAAAATTTCCATAATTTCTCCTTTATCTTTCTCTTGGAATTTTGAAAACTGTACATAATCTCCAACAGAAATTGGATTAGTATGCTTTATGTTAAGTAAACGTAGTTTACCCCTTGCTATGCATTTGTAAACTTTATTCTCTTCTACACTTTTTACAAGGTAGCTATTGCCAGTTGTCTTATATACAATTCCTCTAATTACCCGTCTTTTATATTAAATATAGTCTAGTTATTTAAAACAAACAATTAAACCTTGAATTGCTATATTTGTTTAAAAGTAAAATATTGCTTGCAAAAAAAGTAATTCTGTTGATTTTAGATGGTTGGGGTATATCCTCAAATCAAAATGAATCGGCAATAGCAAATGCAAAAACACCTTTTATAGATGAACTTCTAGATAATTATTCAAATGCAGAATTAATCACTAATGGAAATTATGTTGGCCTCCCGGGAACTCAAATGGGAAATAGTGAGGTTGGACACTTGAATATTTCTGCAGGAAGAATAGTATATCAAGATTTGTTAAAAATAAATAATTCTATTTCTGATAAATCATTTAGGAAAAATAAGCTTATTGATAACGCTATTGATTATGCTAAGAAAAAAAACAAATCAATTCATATAATAGGCTTGTTGTCAGACGGAGGTGTTCACTCACATATTAGTCACTTAGAAGAATTACTGTTAATTTTTAGTGAAAATTCTTGCGAGAAAGTTTATTTACATCTGTTTACTGATGGAAGAGATGTTGATCCAAGATCAGGAATCAAATATTTAAAAAAACTAGAACGCTTCTTAAAAAGAGCAACAGGAAAAATAGTTTCGATCATTGGCCGTTACTATTCAATGGATAGAGATTTAAACTTTGATAGGACAAAAAAAGCATATGAATTGATTGTTAATGGCGTTGGGAAAAAAACAAATGACTTCAAAAAAGAAATTGAATTGTCATATAACAAAAATTTAACAGATGAATTTTTAGAACCTTTATCTATAGGAGAAAAAAGATATTTAATTCAAGAAGGAGACGTTGTTGTTTCATTTAATTTTAGATCTGACAGAATGAGACAACTAACAAGAATGTTATCACAGAAGGATTTTTCTTTCAATGGATCAAAACCGATTGATCTCTATTATTTAACTATGACTAACTATGATGACACTTTAAAAGGTGTTATAATACTATTTGAGAAAGAAAATCTTATAAATACTCTTGGAGAAGTGATTTCAAATAATGGGTATAAACAAATTAGAGTAGCTGAAACAGAAAAATATCCCCATGTAACATATTTTTTTAATGGTGGAAGAGAAAATCCTTTCAAAAATGAAAAAAGAATATTGTGCCAATCACCTCCAGTGGCTACATATGACTTAAAACCTGAAATGAGTGCTATAGAAGTTAGGGATGCAGTTGTTAACTCTATTTTAAAAAATGAATTTGACTTCATATGCGTAAACTTTGCAAATCCTGATATGGTCGGACATACAGGCGACTTCAATGCTGCAATTAAAGCTTGTGAAACTGTTGATCATTGCACTTATAAGATAATTTCAGAAGGTATGAAGAAAGAGTACTCAATAGTTATTATTGCAGATCATGGAAATTGTGAAAAAATGAAAAATTCAGATGGTACACCTAATACCGCACACACAACCAATCCTGTTCCAATAATTTTAGTAGAAAAAGAAAAAAGGAAAATAATTAGTGGTATCCTTGCAAATGTTGCGCCTACTGTCTTGGAGATAATGGGAATTGAAAAACCAAATGAAATGGACCAAAAATCATTACTATCAAATTGACTTTTATTAATTTTAAATAATGAAATTTAAATTTAATTTAATTGTTTTTCAAACGTTCTTGCTCTTGCTAATAGGTTGTAATTCAAACCTCACTCAAAAAAAAAGCATATACGATAAAGAAATTCAGATTCCTGACAGTTTAAAAGGAAAAGATCTAGAAGGAAATGAAATCCTTTTAGGTGAAATAAACATTGATCAGCTTAAAGAATACACAAAAAATTGGTCAAACACCTATAATCCCAAGACTGATATACTTAAAAAAATAAAACCCTTGATTAAAAAAAGAGATATGGTCTTAATTATGGGCACATGGTGTGAAGACAGTGAAAGAGAAATTCCAGGACTTATTAAGATTTTAGAATCAATCAATTATGATACTGCAAAAATGAGAATCATTGCAGTAGATGAAAATAAAATAACACCAAATTTTATTGAAAAAGATTATGACTTGATTAATATTCCAACAATAATTTTTTATGATAATAAAAATGAAATTAATAGAATTGTTGAATTCCCAATTAAAAGTATCGAAGAAGATATTTTAGATATCCTTTCTGGAAAAGCATACAAACATGCATATTATAAATGAGTGAAATAGTATTAAAATCTAAAGATGAAATTGAATTGATTAGAGAAAGTTCACTTCTTGTCTCTAGAACTCTTGGTATGTTAGCTAAAGAAATCAAACCTGGAGTTACCTCACTTGAACTAGATAAAAAAGCTGAAGAATATATTAGAGACAACGACGCAGAGCCTGGATTTCTGGGTTTATATGATTTTCCAAATACTTTGTGTGCAAGCCCTAATGCACAAGTTGTTCATGGAATACCCAATAAAAATATACTCAAAGAAGGAGATGTTATATCTATTGATTGCGGTGTGTACAAAAATGGATTTTACGGTGACCATGCATATACTTTTGCTGTTGGAGATATTAGTAATAAAATAGAAGCTCTTTTAAAAACAACCAAAGAATCTTTATACATTGGTATTGAATGCTTTAAAGAAGGAAACAGAGTTGGTGACCTTGGATATTCAATCCAAAATCATTGTGAAAAAAATGGATATAGTGTAGTTAGGGAATTGGTAGGTCACGGCATAGGGAAAAATATGCATGAAGGTCCTGAAATCCCAAACTATGGAAAAAGAGGAACAGGAAAAAGATTTATTAATGGAATGGTTATAGCTATTGAACCAATGATTAATCTTGGAGGTAAAAGGTTGAAACAATTAGACGATGGCTGGACAGTAACTACCTTCGACAACAAAGTTTCTGCTCACTTTGAACACAACGTGGCATTGATTGATGGTAAACCTGAATTACTTTCAACTTTTAAATTTATATATGACGCTTTGGGCATTGAAAGTGATGAAGAAAAACCCTATAAAAAAAGTCGTGAAATTAATTCTTAATTTTTTTTCGAGACAATTTTTAAACAGGATAAGTCTGATTTTAAGACCTGTTTTAAGAATCTTATACAAAGGTACAAAATATACAGATCCAATCGACGGAAGTTCTTATAGAGCTTTTTTACCTTATGGTTATAGTAAACTTAGAAAAAACGCCTTATGTCCAGGAACTCTATCTCTTGAAAGGCACAGATTACTGTGGTTGTATTTAAAAGAAAACACAAAGCTTTTAGAAAAAAATATTTCTGTATTACATGTTGCGCCTGAGATAATTTTTATAAAAAAATTTAAAAAAATTGTTAATTGGAATTATGTGTCAATTGATCTAAAGTCTCCTCTAGCTGACATAAAGGCCAACATATATAATTTGCCATTTAAAGAAAATAGCTTTGACCTTATTTTATGCAACCATGTTTTGGAACATGTTGAAGATGATTACAAAGCTTTAAACGAACTTTACAGAGTAATTAAAAACAAAGGAACCTTAATTGCACAGATACCTCTTGATAAAAATCTTAAAAAAACCTTCGAAGACAAAGAAATCATAGATCCGAGAGAGAGAAACAAGTATTTTGGCCAGTATGACCACGTGAGAGTTTATGGGTTGGACTTTTACGCTAGACTTGCTAACTCAGGTTTTACTCCAAAAAAAATTGATATTTTAAAAAAAACATCAATGGCGAAAAAAATTGAATATTGTTTACCTAAAGATGAAGAAATACCTATTGGAATTGCAGTCAAATAAGTTACCAATTTTTTGAAGAATGGGAAATAAAGTTTTGACTTTTTGAAATAATCCACAACGCCTCCACATTAGATGTTTCATCAACTAATTTCTTGCCCATATTCAAAGGCATTACCATTAGTGCAGTAGCAAAAGCATCAGCAGTCATACAATCTGAAGCTTTTACAGAAACACTCAAAATATTTGATCTCGCAGGCCTTCCATTTAACGGATTTATTGAATGGACATACTTTTGGTTTGTTTCTTTATCAATCCTATATTTTCTATAATTCCCAGATGTTGCTAGAGCTTGATTTTTTAATTCTATAATATCAAATATTTTTCTAGCTGAAGTTGACTCACTTGGTTTTTCAATACCAATACTCCATGGCTTATTTGTTATAAAATTCTTGCCTCGAGAGATCAGCTCCCCACCTAAATCAATTAAATGGTTTTCACTTCCCTCTTTCTCAAAAAATAAGTTTATTTGATCAACGCTATATCCCTTAGCCAATGCATTGAAATCAATGAAAATATTTTTATCATCCTTTATTATTTTTTTATCTTTTGTTAGTCTAATTCTAGGCCAACCAGTTATTTTCATAAGACTATCTCTTTCCTTTAACCCTATTTTTTTAAGTTTTTTATTTGGTCCAAATCCATATGCATTCACCCATGCACCTACTGTAGGATCAAAGTAACCCTGTGATTTATAATACATGAAGTTTGCTTTTTGAAAAACTTTTTCGAAATGTTTATTAATAATTATAGTACTATCCCCATCGTTAATCTTTGATATATCTGATGTGGAAACATACGTGGACATTGAGTTGTTTATATCACTGAAAATAGAATCAATTCCTTTTTGAAAATTTTCTTTGGGGTAATCTATATCAATATATTTTATTCTATAATATGTGCCAAGTGCTTGCCCTTCAATTGTAACTAAGTCGTGCTTCGAGCAAGCTGTAAATAAAATAAATAGAATTAAAATTTTTCTCAATAGTGTAAGGATAGATTTTAGCCACCAAAATCGTCAAATCTAATATTTTCAGGAGGTATTCCAAAATCGTCAGCCATCTTTTCAACAGCTTGATTCATCATAGGGGGTCCACAAAAATAGACTTCGATGTCTTCAGGTGATTCATGTTTGGAAAGATAAAAGTTTATCACACACTGATGAATAAAACCTAAAAATCCGTCTCCATCAGAATCCAAATCTTTTTTTACTTTCCAATTATCTTCATCTTGGGGCTCAGATAATGCTACATAAAACTTAAAATTCGGAAAATCTTTTTCAAGAGCACGAAAATGGTCTAAATAAAATAGTTCTCTTTTAGACCTACCACCGTACCAAAAAGTAACTTTACGACCAGTTTTCAAAGTTCTAAATAACTCATACAAATGCGAACGCATAGGAGCCATTCCAGCACCGCCTCCAATATAAAGCATTTCTGACACTGAGTGGTTTATAAAAAACTCTCCAAAAGGTCCTGAAATAGTAACTTTATCGCCAGGTTTTTTACTAAATATGTAAGACGATGCAATCCCAGGATTTAGATCCGCCCAATCATTTTTATTTTTGTCCCAAGGTGGTGTCGCAATCCTAACATTAAGCATTACTTCTTTTCCTTCGGCAGGATAAGAGGCCATTGAATATGCTCTTTCTACTACTTCCTCATTTTTCATTTTTAAAGGCCAAAGATTAAA
>CEOK01071825.1_pt1 | contig 16574 bp, 14 predicted proteins | sample 427001 | NCBI WGS metagenome assembly CEOK01 (sample SAMEA2591108, study PRJEB7988) | marine metagenome | isolation source: saline water (ENVO:00002010), including | reverse complement strand
TTACGCCATTACTATTTATTGTTGAACTTATCATACCTAGAGATAAAGTTCTTTTACAAAATGATTTTATTTGTTTAATTTCATTAACAAATTTTACAATCTTATTATGCTCTTTCAAATTAAATTTGTTGTTGTAATCTTTTTTAAATTTTGGGTTGTGTATTTGTAAGTGAGAGATTGAGCTGTTAATTGTTTCAGATGTCCTCTGATGGTTAATTCCATAACAAAATGCAATTACAAACAAGCCAGCCCATATACCTAAAGCTATTGAAAAAATTACTACAGATGACCTCAAAGGAGTTCTCCAAATATTAAGAAAGGCTATTTTAATTATAGTTAACATTATATTTTGAGTCCTTTAATTGGTTTTAAGAAAAATATTTTTGTGGATGGATAAAAGCTACATACTAAAACAATTATAGTAATAATTGAAATATGATTTAAAGCAATATTTAAATCTAATGAAGCAGGGATAACAGGTTCAAATCCATATTCTTCAATTGCAGAAGCAGCTTTCCCTCCTATTCTGTATGGAAAGTAATAAAAGTAATATCTAACAGGCGTTACTAATATTAATCCAATAATTGAGGAAAAAAAACTCATCAATAAGCACTCTAAGATAACAACTAATACTAGTTTAATTTTATGCATTCCAATAGATATAAGTATAGAAAACTCCTTTATTCTTTCAGTTGTCATCATAAGTATAGTCCCGAAAATACCAAATGATAAAATCATATATAATATTCCTAAGATTACTAAACCGCCGGCACTATCTGCTTGGATAGTTTGAACTAGCTCTGGAAGAAGATTTTTCCAATTCATTACAACTAAATCTTCATCAAGATTTGTTTTTAAAATTTCTATTGTCTTTTCTACTTTAGACTTGTTTTTAATATCTACTACCAAAGATGTATTTCTATTTTCTGCATCATATAAAGTCTGAGCAGATTTAATTGGCATAATTATTAGTCTCTCATTTATATCTGGTACAGGGAATTTAATTATACCTTCTATTTTAAAAATACCACTTGCACTTGAACCATGAAATCCTTGACCAAGAAGAACTATGCTGTCATTACATCTAAGATTATAATATTCTGATAAACCATCACTAATTAATATGTTTGAGCTAGAATTTTCAGGTATAAAACCTTTAACTATTTTAGAGTTTAAATTCATGAACAAATTTTCTTTTTCAAGATTTGCACCTATCACAATTGTTCCCCTTGTTAAGTTGTTTGCAGCACTTAAGGCAAAACTTTCAAATCTTTCGTTAAATGATGACACATTGTAAGAATTGCTTATTTTTTTTTGAAGATTCATATTTACAGTAAAACTATTATCAATAGTTCTCTCATTCCAGTAATCTTTATTTTGGATTTGAATATATCCACTGTACATCCCAACCATATTTTCTACCATCTTATCATATACACCAATTTGTAATGATCTGGCAAAAATTGAAAAAAAAACAGCACAAATCATTGATGAGATAGTTATAATACTTCTTTGTTTATTTCTCCAAATATTACGCCAAGCAAGATTTAAATACAGTTTCATTATTTAATTCTTTTCATATTTTGTTTGCTAAAAAAGTTAGAATTTATATTGATATTAAAATCAATTTCGTTGTAAATTAATGTGGTTTTAGAATCAGGATTTTCATAAATTGGAATGACAGTTATTTTTGAAGGAAGTTTTTTATTATTAAATAATTTAATTTCTGATAATTTCATGATATTTATAAGTTCACCTTCTTCATCATAAAATTCACTTCTTCTTTGAAAATAAAAACTTTTGTCAATAAAGGTTATTATTTTCCCCCAAACAACTGGTGCATCATCTTTAGGGATTAATTTAATTTTGAAACATGAACTGCTATCAATCAAGGTATCGCCTAACAAAAAGTGAGAATAATCGTCAAGAATAGAGGATTCTCTAATCAAATCATCGTTTGTGAAGTCTGATCCCATCCAAGATTGCATCATCATTGATGGAGGTAGTTTAATGATTCTCTCAATTTTGGGCTGCCAATTCCAAATTTCATTCTCCTTTTTTAAAAAGACTGTTCCCCTATCTCTGGAGGGTGCCGTAATTAAAATTAAAGAATAATTTGTTCCAAGACTCCATGCTTTCAAACTCATTTTTCTTTCCCACTTTGGTCTATTAATTGTAATCGAAATATCAACTTTTTGACTATTTCCAATAGTATAATTCTGGGATTTTTCAATAATTTCATACGCATTTTGAGCATTTAAGTCAAAACTTAATAAGATTAAAATTATAAATTTTTTCATTTTAATATTTAATTCCAATTTTATCATAAATAAATGAAAGTAACCAGGCTGGACCAATCATTAAAAAAAAAATATCTTCAAGAAAAGATGGTTTTTTCCCCTCTATTTTATGTCCAATTAATTGAAAAATCCATGAAAATAGAAATATTAACACTGGTAAAATTTCAAAATTTGCATTGCTGATAGAAAAAATTATGTAATAATTAAGAATTGAAAAAAGGAACATTCCAATTGCAATTTGTATTGAATAATACAAATAAAATATAACACCAAATAATATAATAACAAATGCTAGGTTACATAAATAATTTGGTATTAGTGAATTTAAAAATGTTAATTTTATAAAATAGGTTAACCAGATTATTGAAAAGAAAATTAAAGGAACACAAAACCAGTGAATTAACTTATTTATAGAATTTTGATGGCTTTCACCATATATATCAAAGTAAGTTTTGATACTGGACATTTATGAAGTTCTAAATTTAAATTTATGTTCTGATAGATCACTATTTGCTTTTAAAATTTTGTCTTTTAAAGACATTTTATACTCAATTAGTTTTTTCATAACCTCTTTATCCCCAGTTCCAATTATTTGCGTTGCTAAAATAGCTGCATTCTGAGAAGCATCTAGACCAACTGTTGCAACTGGAATTCCAGGGGGCATTTGAAGTATTGATAGTATTGAATCCCATCCATCAATTGAGATTGAGGATCTGCAAGGTACACCAATTATTGGTAAATGAGTAAATGCAGCCATCACTCCTGGAAGATGAGCTGCACCTCCGGCACCAGCTATAATAACTTTTATTTCAGTTTCTAATAATTTTTGTGCATATTCTTCTACTTGTTTAGGAGTTCTATGAGCAGATAATGCATTTACTTCAAATGGAATTTCTAAATTATCAAGAAATTTTGCTGCTTTACTCATAACTGGCCAGTCTGATGTACTGCCCATAATTATACTTACTAATGGTTTCATTTTCATTTTTTTTTACAAAAATATAACTTTAAGAATAATTATAAAACTAATTGCATACAGATTATTTTTTTTAGAATTGATTTTTTATTTAATTAGTATAAAATTCATCAAAAATATAATGATTAATATAATTTTATTTGGTCCACCTGGATCTGGCAAAGGAACTCAATCAGTTAAAATTTCAAAAAAGTATAATTTATCTCATTTATCAACTGGAGATATTTTTAGAATGAACATTAAAAATAAAACTGATTTGGGAAAAAAAGCAATTTTCTATATTAATAAAGGAAATTTAGTTCCAGATGATATAACTCTTGCTATGTTAAAAAATGAATTCAATTCTTTTAAAAATACAAATGGATTTATTTTTGATGGTTTCCCAAGAACAATTTTTCAAGCAAATAACTTAGATGAATTTTTAAAAAGTAAAAATACCAAGGTGTCTTCCGTAATATCTTTAGAAGTTGACGAAATAGAGCTGACTAGAAGACTTTTATTGAGGGGAGTCAATAGTAAAAGAGATGATGATAGAGATAAAGATGTAATTAAAAATAGAATTCAGGTTTACAAAAAAGAAACCTTTATTTTAAAAAATTATTATGACTCAAAAGAAATTTTATCTGAAGTTAATGGTATAGGTTCTATTGATGAAATTTTTAAAAATATATCTGATAAATTAGATTTAATAATAGAGTGAAATCAAAATTATCAAATTTTATAGATTATGTAAAAATTTATTGTAAAGCTGGGAAAGGTGGTTCTGGATCATCTCACCTTCATAGATCTAGACTAACTTCAAAAGGTGGACCAGATGGAGGAGATGGAGGCAGAGGAGGTAATATTTACGTACAAGGTAATGATCAAATGTGGACTTTGCTTCATTTGAAATATACCAAACATATTAAAGCTGGAAATGGCGGTGATGGTTCTTCAAATAATTCTTCTGGTATTAATGGAAAAGATATTTATATTGATGTCCCATTAGGTACTATTGCGAGAGATGCTGAATCTAAAAAATTTATATTTGAAATTACTTCACATAAAGAAAAAAAAATTTTGAGAAAAGGAGGTCTAGGTGGAAGAGGAAATACATGGTTTAAAAATTCTATTAGGCAAACTCCTAGGTATGCTCAATCTGGTATTTTAGGTGATGAGGGGTGGAATATTCTAGAACTTAAAGTTTTAGCAGATGTAGGTTTAGTAGGTTATCCAAATTCTGGTAAGTCAACACTATTATCAGTGTTAACTGCAGCAAAACCTAAAATTGGAGACTATCCGTTTACAACTTTAGTCCCAAATCTAGGTATAGTATCTTATAGAGATAACAAATCTTTTATAATGGCGGATATTCCAGGAATAATCAAAGGAGCATCAAATGGAAAAGGTTTAGGATTCAGATTTTTAAGACATATTGAAAGAAATTCAATTTTATTATTTATTATTTCTTCAGATTCAAATGATATTAATAAGGAATTTAAAATACTTATAAATGAATTAAAACAATATAATAAGGAGTTATTAGATAAAGAAATAATTTTGGGAATTTCAAAATCAGATTTATTAGATAGAGAATTGATCCAAGAAGTTGAAAATAATTTATCAAAAAATATTAATTATGTATTTTTCTCATCAATTACAAATTCAGGTTTAATGGATTTGAAAGATCAAATATGGAAAAAATTAAATGATTGAAAACATAATAAATTTTGACAAGAACCTTTTTATTAAATTAAATAATTTGGGAACTGAAAAATTTGATTTTATTTGGATATTTTTAACTTCTACCAAAGCTTCAATTCCCTTTATTGTATTAATATTATATTTAATTTATAAGAAGTACAACAATAAGTCTTATCAGATATTATTATTATTATTATCTTGTATTTGTTTAAGTGATATAATTTCAGTTAACTGTTTTAAAAATGTTTTTATGAGATACCGACCTTGTTACGACCCAGAAATTGAAAATCTGGTAAGAGTAGTCAAAAATAAAGGTGGATTATATGGATTCGTATCTTCTCATGCAACTATTTTTTTTTCAGTAATAACAATTTTTAGATTGTTATTTCCTGAAAATAAAATAACTTTAATTATTTTAACTGTATGGACTTTAATAGTGTGTTACAGTAGGATTTATTTAGGTAAACATTTCCCTTTAGACATAATTTTTGGGTGGTTTATTGGTTTTTTAATTGCATCAGCAACTTATTATTTATATAAGATTATTATAAAAATAAAATGAAGATACTTTTAGTTTTTTTAGGTGGTGGATTTGGAAGTGTATTAAGATATTTATTCTCGATTATGTCTTCTAATTTCATTCATTATTATCAACCTGTTTCAACTCTTTTATCCAATGTATTAAGTACACTAATATTTGGTTTATTTGTATTTATATTAGATAGTAAAATAATTATTTCAGAGGAATTAAAATTATTTTTTTTATTTGGATTTTGCGGAGGATTTAGTACTTTTTCAACTTTCAGTTTTGAAACTTTTAATTTATTCAAACAAGGTTATATTTTTCTTTCAATATCCAATATTTTTTTAAGCATAACATCGTGTATTACTATATTATATATTCTAAATAAATATCATTTAAAATGAAAAAACTATTTTATTTACTATTTCTGATTAATACTCATTTATTTTCTCAGGAGAATAAACCAAAATTAATAATAGGTTTAATTGTAGATCAGATGAGATATGATTATATAAATAGATTTTGGGATGATTTTTCAGATGGAGGATTTAAAAAAATTCAATTCAGTGGTTTTAATTGTAAGAATGCCTCCTTCAGATTTATACCTACTTACACTGCTCCTGGACATGCAACTATTTTCACTGGAACTAATCCAACAAATCATGGAATAATTGCAAATAATTGGTATGAAAGGGACTCTGATGATTATATTTATTGTGTGGGAGATAATCAATTCAAAACCATAGGTTCTGATAATGATTCAGGCAAAAAGTCACCAAGAAAAATGTTGACTTCTACTTTTGGAGACGAATTGAGGTTATCATCTATGTTTAGATCAAAGGTAATTGGGATATCTTTAAAGGATAGAGCAGCAATTTTAACAGCAGGACATACTGCTAATTATGCACTTTGGTTCGATTCAGAGTCTGGTAATTTTGTAACAAGTTCTTATTATATATCCAAACTTCCTGTTTGGTTAGAAAATTTTAATAATGAAAATTATTGTAAAAAATATTTAGATAAAAAATGGAATTTATTATTAAATCCAAAAAAATATGATGAAAGTTTGAATGATAACAGTTCATATGAGCAACCATTTAAAGGTGAAAAAAATCCAAAATTTCCCTATGATTTAAAAAAAATATCCCAAGAAAATGGATTGGGTACTATAAAGTACACACCCTATGGAAATTCATTAATATTTGACTTGGCAAAAACGGTAATAAAAGAAGAAGAGTTAGGTAATGATGATTATACAGATTTATTATCCATAAGTTTATCTTCCACAGATTATATTGGACACAAGTTTGGAGTTGATTCAAAAGAAATACATGACACTTATTTAAGGTTAGATAAAGATCTAGATTTATTTCTTATTTATTTGGATGAAATTTTAGGTATTGAAAATATTTTAATTTTTTTAACTTCTGATCATGGTGCAGTTAGGTCTCCATCATACCTTAATGATAGGAAAGTACCTTCTGGATATTTCAATGCTGACAAACCAATAAATGACTTAAAAGAATATTTGAACAATATATATGGTTTTGGAAATTGGATCAAAACTTATGGAAATACTCAAATATATTTGAATAGAGATTTAATTTTTGAAAATTTTTTAGATTTATCAAAAATTCAAACTCAATGTTCTAATTTTTTGATTAAGTATGATGGTATTAAAAATGTTATATCTGCGAACGTTATAATTAATAATGAATTCTCTGAAGGAAATTATAGATCTATTCAGCAAGGTTATAACCAGAAAAGATCAGGTGATATATTGCTTATTTTAGAGCCAGGTTGGATAGAATATGAGAAATTAGGAACCACTCATGGTTCAGGATATAGTTATGACCAACATGTCCCATTAATATGGTATGGGTGGGATATAAAACCTGGAACAACATCTGATCAAATAAGTATTAGTGATGTTGCACCAACATTATCAAATATACTTGAAATATCATTTCCAAATGGAACTTCTGGAAATAAAAAAATTATCAATATCCCATTTAACGAATAAGGTAAACTGCTCCATTTTCAGTAAATTTTTTATTAGTTACAGTTGTAAAATTTATTAAGTAGTTGTATGTGTCACTTTTACATTGAATTCCATTTCTGTTTTTACCATCCCATTTAGGATTAACTCCATATTTATCAAAAATTAACTTCCCCCATCTATCAAATATTTTAAGTTGATAATTTTGAATTCCAATAGAAATTGGTGCAAAAAAATCGTTTTTATTATCATTATTTGGAGTAAAAGAATTTGGCATGAATAAATTATATCCAAAAGAAATATTTAATTTTTTTGAAATTGAATCTACGCATTGATACTCTGAATTAATTGCATATTGAGTAATCTCTATTTCACCAGTAATATCTGGGGTGTAAGATGGATTTTCTCCATTCAAAGTTAAACCTGAGTTAAAGATATAAAATATTGAATCAGAATTTACTGATAGATTTTCAATTTCAACTGGGACATCAAGAATAAAATCATCTGAATTAAAAGTAAAATTTGCAATGGGTTTTGGTTGTATTTCAATATAATTTTCAAAAAAATAAGATTCTACACATGAAGTGGTTAAATCAATTATACTTATATTTAAATCGTATTGACCCTCAAAAAATAATATTTCATTGTAATTAAAATTACTAGTCTGACCATTTCCAAAATCCCATTCAAAATTATATTGATTTGAATCTAAATTTGAACTAATATTAACAATTTGAGGAGAACATCCATATTGATTTGTTAAATTCATTTCAAAGTTTATTGCATCAATAATTTTAATTGAATCAGTTATATTTCCTTGACATCCACTATTGGATATTATAAGTGAAATTATGTGATATCCTTCTGTTAAAAATTGGATATTTGAAGGATTTTGATCAATTGATTCAAATGTATTGGAATTATTACCAAAATTCCATAAAAATTCTGAGTTTTCCTCAAAACTCCCAGATGCTTGAAAGTTAAATAAGTTATTTTCAAGGCACTGAATATCGTCATTTAAAAAAGTAATTTCAGGTAAAATATTATCATTAAAGATGTTAATATTCCCAGTGTGAGTTTCATCGCAACCATTGTATTGTATATTATAGGAAACTTCAAAATTCCCAATTCCATCAAATAATATGTTTGTTGGATTTATTATTTCTGAATATTGTGGTGAAGCATTAGGTCCAAAATTCCAAATTACATCAGCACCTGGAGGAGTAATTCCTAGAGCAGTGAAATCAAATAAATTGTTACCATCACACTGAGGGGGCGGATTATTAAAAAAAGCTGATAGTTCAGTATATAAAGGAAATGAAATACTATTAGTATCAGCACATATTGTATTTGGATTTGCAATTAATGTCACATTATATATTCCAGTATCTGGATAAGTGAAGCTCGGTTCAAATAATTCTGATATATTATTTTCATATCCAAAATCCCAAAGGTATGTTTCTGCATTATAACTATCATTTTCAAAATCTACAGTAAGAGAATTACAATACCAATTAGTAAGTGGGAAGGAGGCAGTTGTAACATTACAATCCACAACCAAAAATCTAAAATCTCTAATTACTTGATTTAAGAAAATACCATTTCTAAATTCGCTTACCTTTATCCCAATTATGTATAGACCAATCTGATTTGGAGTGCCAGTTATTATTCCAGTTTCAGAATTAATTGAAATAATAGGATCACTATCAATTGGATAATTTTCACTGTAACCGTCATTCCATGGGATTATATTGAATGGAGGAGGACTTATTTCAGTGGGATTCATATCATTAGCACCATTTAAAGGTGTTGTGAATTCATATACAAGTTCATCACCGTCAATATCTGTGGCTGAATGATTAATGTTAATTTCATCACCTAAACAAAGAGCTAGAGGAGGATAATTAATAAAGTTTGCACTGCTATTATTATTTAAATTACCTCCAGGAATATTTACAAAAAAAGTAGAACCAAAATCTTCAGGATTTTCAATATTTATAACTGATGGATTTCTACAACATCTTTGGTAGGCTACTGTGTATCCGTCAATAGAATTAGGTAGAAAAATATCGAAACTATAAGTTCCCCTTTCTACACATAGATCAGTTGGAAGTTCTAAACAATCATTACCAACTGTTTCGGTACCTAAATTTATAATATTGGGATTTGATATATCAATTATATCATATATGGAATTATCACCATTGTAAATTGTTACTTCACCAAATGGGTCAAAACTTGTTCCAGATGTATTGGATGGGCCACAATCAATATATATTACAAGATTAATTTGGTAAATATTATTTCCTAAATAATTGTATGTCATTTCACCTCCAATTAGATGAGTAGCATTTAATTTTAGTGAATTTAAAATTATAAAACTTGCATATAAAAGCTTTTTCAAAATATATTTAGTTTTTTTAATATTATTTTTTTTGACAAATTAAAATACCATCTCTAATTGGAAGCATTATATTTTCCACTCTTGGATCTTTATTTACTTTTTCAGTAAATTTTTTCAACTCTATTGTAATCTTGTCATTTGAGTTAATTTTTTTAATTACTTTTCCTGACCAAAGGAGATTATCAGCAATAATTAGACCTTTTGGACTTAATTTATCAATTGTTAAATCAAAATATTTTGAGTAATTTATTTTATCTGCATCAATAAAAACTATATCAAAAAGATAGTCTAATTTAGGAATTACTTTTGTAGCATCTCCGAAAATTGGTATGATTTTTTTCAATAATTTAAGTTTTGAAAAGTTATCTTTAATGAAATGTTGCATCTCCTCGTTTATTTCAATTGTAATAAGTTTACCATCTGGCTTTAAACCTTCTGATAAACAAATTGCTGAATAGCCAGTATATGTACCAATATCTAATATATATTTTGGAGAAACTATTTTACTAATTAAAGATAATAATCTGCCTTGTAATTTACCGGATATCATCCTTGGATTTAATATTCTTGTATGAGTTAAATGTTCTAATTTATCCAATTCTTTTGATGGGTTTGTTGTAAATTTATTACAATATTCATTTAATTCTTTTGAAATAAAATTCATTTATTTAGTAGATTTTATTATAATCGTAGTTAAGTTATTAATATCAAAAACTTCTTGAGCTAAACTTTGTATTTCGTCAGCTGAAATTTTTGAAATTTTATATTTGATTTGCTCCAATGTTTCAACCCTATTGTTGAGAATCATGTTTTTTGCATTATTTTGCATCACATTTGATTTACTTTCATTAAAAATTGCTAGTTGACTGTATATTTGATTTCTTGCGGTATTAATTTGTTTTGGTCCCAGTTTAATTTTTTTCATCTTAATTAATTCTCGTTTAATTAAATTTAAAATTTTATTTAAATATTTGGATTCTGAAGTAAAATATATTCCCCATATACCATAATCAGAATATGAATTAAAAAAAGATTCAATACTATAAGTAAATCCAAATTTTTCCCTAACTGATAAATTCAATCTTGAATTAATATTTGGCCCCCCAAGTATATTATTTAGAAGATTAAAAGTTAGATTATTTTTATTAAAAATATTGGGAGCTATATTACCAATTATGCAATGATTCTGAGATATATTTTTTTTTAAAGTAATTTTTTTTGGGATATATTTATATTTTTTCGGTCTTAAATGATTTCTTTTGTTTATAGGTACTTTTCCAAGGTATTTTTTTGAAATTTCAACGATCTTTTTTGGGGATATGTTTCCAACTGAGCTTAAAATTATTTCATTAGTATTATAATTCTTTCTTATAAAGTTTAATATTGTAGTTTTATTAAAATTTTTTATTAAGTAATGATTACCCAAAATATTCTGACCTAAGGGATGATTTTTAAATACAGCATTTTCAAACTCATCAAAAATCATTTCTGAAGGATTGTCTTTATAAGAATTTATTTCATCTTCAATTACAATTTTTTCTTTTTCAATTTCTTTTTTTGGAAATGTCGAATTGAATACCATTTCTGATAAAATTTCAATTGTTCTATCATAATAATCCTTCAAGAAGGTTGCATATATAAAGGTTTCCTCTTTAGCAGTATAAGCATCAATTTCTCCCCCAATTTCTTCCAATCTATTAACAACATAAAAAGCATTTCTTTTACTAGTCCCCTTAAATAAGTTATGTTCAATAAAGTGAGAAAGTCCAAGTTCATCTTCTAATTCGTCTCTTGAACCAGAATTTATCATAATGCCACAGTATGAAACATCACTTTTAATTTCTTGGTGAATAATTCGTATTTCATTTGACAATTTAAATGTGAAAGTTTTCATATATACAAATATACATACTTATTCAGCTAATTAATTTTTAAAAATCATATTTAATTAATCTTATACTTTATCTTTGTAAAAAAAATAAATTATGAATTTAATTAAATCACTCTTATTTGGTTTATTTCTTTTTTCACAATTCACATTGAACTCCCAGATTTTAAAAAAAAATAAATCTAAAGTTGATGAGAAAATAACCAAAGAAAAGAAAGAAAAAGACGTTTTTAAAGAAAAAATTAAAGATCTAAAAAAAATAGAGGGTTTATTCAATCTATACAAAGATGAAGAAAAAGGTGATTTATTTATTGAAATAAATAAGAATCATTTGGATAAAGAATTTATTCATTTCAGTTATATAGAAAATGGAATATCTGATTTAGGATATAATAAAGGTAGTTATAGAGGATCCAAAATATTTAAAATTAAAAAATATTTCAATAAGATAGAGTTTATTCATCAAAATTCGACATATTATTATGATGAATCTCATCCAATTTCAAAAAATTCTGATGCAAATATTAATTCTCCAATTATAGCTAGTGAAACTATTCTAGTATCTAATAATGACAGCTCAAAATTTTTACTTGATGCTGGTAAATTATTTTTAAATGAAAATTTTAAACAAATTAAAAGGTCAAATCGACCTGGATATAAAGGTTTTTCTTTGGGAAGATTGAATAAAACTAAAACAAAATTTAGGACAGTAAAAAATTATCCTGAAAATACAGATTTAATTATTAATTATTCTTACGATGATCTACTTCCAAAGTATTATGGTAGTTCTTCTGTTACAGATTCTAGATTTGTTAATATTTTAGTTCAGCATACTCTAATGAAGCTACCAGAAAATAATTATCAAACTCGATTTTATGATTCAAGAGTTGGTTTTTTTTCAACTCAAATTAATGATATGATATCAAAAGATTCAAATAATCAAATTGATTTAATTAACAGGTGGCATTTAGTTAAAAAAAATCCAAAATTGGAAATTTCAGAACCAATAAATCCCATTATTTTTTGGATTGAAAATACTACTCCCCATGAATTTAGAGATATAATTAAAGAAGCAGTTGAATCTTGGAATTTTGCTTTTGAAAAAGCTGGATTTAAAAATGCTATTAGAGTAAAAATTCAACCTGAAAAAGCGAAATGGGACGCTGGAGATATTAGATATAATGTATTGAGGTGGACCTCATCACCTTCGCCACCTTTTGGAGGATATGGTCCTAGCTTCACAAATCCTAGAACTGGGCAAATTCTCGGAGCAGATATAATGTTAGAATGGGTATATTTTACTAATAGAATACTATATGAAAATATTTACACTAGTTCTGATATAAAATCTGATGATTATGTAATTAATGATAAAATCACAACAGACTATTCTGATGATTTAAATATTTGTAAAAATTCAATATTTACTCATCAAAATAACATGTTTGGATTGATTAATTTAAAAACGTTAAAATATCCTGAAATTTTAAGTAAAGATTTAATTAGACAGTCCTTAAAAAGACTTGTTTTACATGAAGTGGGTCATACTTTAGGTCTTACTCATAATTTTAAAGGTTCAACTTTACTCTCATATGATGAGATACAGAATAAAGATATTACCTATGAAAAAGGGTTATGTAGTTCAATCATGGAATACCCTTCAATTAATATTACATTAGACTCAGAAAATCAAGGTTTATTCTATGATACTTTACCTGGAGTATATGATAGTTGGGCTATTCAATATGGTTATTCACAAATAAATCAAGTTGACTTAAATAAAATATTAGACAGAAGTTCTGATCCAGAATTATCTTACGCAAATGATGCTGATGACATGAGATCAACCGGAAAGGGTTCTGATCCAGATGCAATGGTTAATGATTTAACTTCTGATCAAGTTTTATATTCTACTGACAGAATAAAATTAATCAATAGGTTATTAACTAATTATTCAAATTACATAGAAGATGGAATGAATTATGAAGAATTATTAAATGCATTCAATATTTTAATGAAAGAGTACTCCACATCATTGAAAATTATATCTAGACAAATAGGGGGTGTAAAAATTGACAACTCAAAAATTAATCAAAATTCAAGTAATCTGCCTTTTACTCCTGTAAAGTATGATTTACAGAAAGAAGCTTTTAATGCTATATCTGATTTTGGTTTTTCACCAAAAGCGTTTCAGTATAGCCAAAATATGTATAGAATACTAAGAAAACAAAGAAGGGGATTTAGTACTAACTCAGATCCAAAAATTCATGAAAAAGTTCTATCGATTCAAAGAAATATTCTAAGTCAATTATTAAATTACACGGTAATTAGAAGAATAGTAAATTCTTCTTTATATGGAAATAGTTATTCAATTTCTGAATATTTTAATGATCTAACAAATTCAATTTTCCTTGAAGATATCAATTCTAAAATAAATAGTTTTAGACAAAATCTTCAATATGAATACTTAAAAAACTTAATAAGAATTTCAAAAATTACTAGTTCAAATTCAAAAATCAAGACAAATATTCATTATCAGTTGAAATTGATTTTAGATTTGATTAATGACTCAAAAACAAATGATCTTGAATCAAAAATTCACTTGGATTATTTAAAATTTAATATTGAAAAATTGTTTGATAAATAAATTTTAAAAACAATAACTTTCTTCTTGAATTATTTTTTTTGCAATTTTTCTCCTATTCTCTTTAATATTAACTGGATTTGATTTTGTAAATCTTTTTAATCCCAACATTAAAATTTTCAATTCATCATTCTCTGATATAGAGTATATACACTCTTTAGCATTTGATTGGATATAATCTATACTGGTTTGAGTAAAGTTTACCGTCATTAAAATATTTTCATTACATAAATCTACTCCAAGTATATTAGTAAGTTTTTCAGTTTTAAGAATAACAGACTCTAAAACATAAACTTGAATAATCATATTTGCCAAATTTATCATTATCTCTTGTTCTTCAGTAATTTTTTTTCCAAATCTTTCAACTGATTTTCCTGCAATCAGTAAAGTTAGTTTTTTTAGGTTTTTTAAAATCTTTTTTTCATTTAATAAGATAGAGTCTATCTCATTATTAAATTTAGGAACACTCATAAGTTCAGATAAAATCGACTTAACTGATCCAATCAAGTTTAATTCATTATTCATTGATTTTTTCAATAACATTTTAACTATTAGCAGTCTATTTATTTCGTTAGTTCCTTCGTATATTCTAGAAATCCTTGCATCTCTGTAAAAAGCTTCAACTTCTGATTCGGCTGAATATCCCATTCCTCCATAGATTTGTAAGGCTTCATCTGAAACATAAGCTATGACTTCTGAACTAAATACCTTATTAATTGCACATTCAATAGCATACTCTTCAGCACCCTCAAGTTTTGCTTGCTGATCATTAAGTCCATTTTTAATAAGTCGGCTAATATGATTTTCAATATCTTGTCCAGCTCTGTAATTTGCTGCATCTGAAACATAAGTTTTGGTAGTCATTTCGGCAAGTTTATATTGAATAGCTCCAAATTTTGAAATTTTTTGGTTAAATTGTTTTCTTTCATTGGCATATTTAACTGCGAATTCGATTGCTTTTTTTGAGGCTCCAGTCACTGCAATTCCAAGTTTTATTCTACCTACATTTAATGCATTCATTGCAATTTTAAAACCTTCACCTCTTTTTCCTAACATTGAAGAAATGGGAATTTTCATTTTATTATAAAATACTTGTCTAGTAGACGAAGATCTTAATCCAAGTTTTTTTTCTTCAGGATTAAGGGTTAGTCCACTGACTTTATTTTTTTCAAATAAGAAAGCTGTTAAATTTTTATCATTTTCAATCCTTGCAAAAACTATGAAAACATGAGCAAAACCAGCATTTGAAATCCAAATCTTTTGACCAGTTATCTCATAGAATTTTTTGTCTGAAGTAATTACAGCAACTGTTTTACCAGAGTTTGCATCAGATCCAGCATTTGGCTCAGTTAAATTATAGCATGCCATCCATTCACCAGTTGCTATTTTTGGAAGATAATATTTCTTTTGATCTTCGTTACCATAAAGTAATATTGGTAAAGTTCCAATCCCAGTATGAGCTCCAAATGCGGTGGCAACTGAGCCAGTTAAACTTGAAATTTCCTCACATATTAGCATACCAGTATTAAATCCCATTCCAAGTCCCCCATACTTTTCAGGTATGTTAATCCCTAAAAGTCCTAGAGAGCCAGCTTTTTTCATCGTTTCTTCAACAAGTGAATATTCTTTTTCTTCAAATTTCATTATTTTTGGTCTAATTTCTTTTTCATTAAAATCTTTAGTTGAGTTTAACATCATTTTTTGTTCTTCACTAAATTCTTCCCTAATGAATATTTCATTAGACTTAATTTCTTTTATAATAAATTCACCACCTTTAATATATTCCATAATTAATTTAATTTAAAAGTTCATAGATCCCAGCTGCACCTTGTCCTGTTCCTACGCACATTGTAACCATACCATATCTTAGTTTTCTTTTTCTCATTTCATCAAATAATTGAATCGATAATTTTGCTCCAGTACATCCAAGCGGGTGACCAAGAGAAATAGCTCCCCCATTTGGATTAACTATATCAGGATTTAATCCTAATTCTCTTATTACAGCGATTGATTGTGATGCAAATGCTTCATTAAGTTCAATCAGTTCAATTTGATTTAATTTCAAATTAGCTTTTTTCAATGCATTAGGTACTGCATAAACCGGTCCCATACCCATAATTTTTGGATCTAAACCAGATACATGATAACTTAATAGTC
>CEOK01038980.1_pt1 | contig 16629 bp, 34 predicted proteins | sample 427001 | NCBI WGS metagenome assembly CEOK01 (sample SAMEA2591108, study PRJEB7988) | marine metagenome | isolation source: saline water (ENVO:00002010), including | reverse complement strand
AGAATGCATTCGTGAAAACGAATGTAAATATGCATGATGCCATTTAATTTAATTAAAGAAGTCCTTGCAGAAATATGTAGTGACGTGCACAATAAAAATTACGGGTATTTACGAGAGACACTCGAGCAATTGTGCAAGAATAAAAAGAATCGGGAGATACTCCAGTCGTATCTCTGTGCAGATATTCCCGAGGGCCGAGAAAAATATTATGACGAAGTTTGATAAAAAAGAATTAGAAAACAGCAAAAGAATCTTTAAGTCTGCAACCCCCAAGTATACGATTGATTGGTATATTAAATGGGTTGCAAGTTTATTTCTGCTCTCCAGTCAGTCTATTCGCGGGATGCCCGAGTTGGGCCAAACCGATTTAGTCTTGAGTCTTGTCGGAGTCTTCGGGTGGTTAATTGTGTCAGTGATATGGCGAGACCGTGCGCTCATTATGCTCCACGGTATAGGGTTTGCATTCCTCTTGCGTAATTTAATTGAGGTCTTAATCAAATGAGCATCATAGAATACAATGACAGTGAGTATCGTTTAGAAAAAGAGTATACGACTTTTTCGGTCTATCCAAGGTATCGTCTCGTGTGTCACGTAGATGGGTGTGTGTCTATTTTTAATTCGAAGTATTACACCAAAGACTATATAATGGATAACATAATTATGCAGGGCACATCATGAGTAAAACCAGTTTAGGTATCAACATCAGTCACGAAGCAAGTATTTGCCAAATGACCGATAAAAAAATAGATTTTTATAAAGAAGAAACAAGAGAACGCAACGATAAGTATTACGCTCCTTATGCATCCGATGTGGTTGAGGGGAAGTGCAAGTGGAAAGTCTTGGATAAGCACGTCAAACCTTTTATCGACTCGATAGATGAGATTGGTTTTGCATCCTTCGACAGACGCAACAAAGACCTTAAATTGGCCACCGACCACTATTACGAAATGCAGGAGTGCTATGAATTGATTCGTGCAGAGCTCTTGACTCATGACCGTATCAAGGCCGTCTACAATCAGTTGAGTCCGTGGGTGACAGTCGAGATGGTCAATGACAACGAGGATGAGATGATTGCTAATGAGCTCATGACTCAAATAGGCCGTGATAATTATTCCTTCAATCAAAACGAGCACCATCTGTATCACGTCTATAGTGGTTACTATCTTTCCAAATGGTTAGACGCAGACAAAGATTGTATTGCGCTGATTATGGACGGCGGGGGTGCACAAAGATACGCCCATGAGATTCCTAACTACCAAGAAGTTGAATCCATCTATTACGTCACACCCGAACAGGTGACTCCTCAATGGTGTCATCTTACTAACAACCGTGCAGTCGAAGAGGAAATGTTTCATCTCAAGTCGTTTGAACAGCGATGGGACGATTGTGATTGTGTGTTTGATTCCAAGTTTTCGATGGGCCAAAAGTTTTCAACCTTAAGTGCAACCCTTAACTTTGATAAGAAGGGCCGAGCTGCAGGTAAGGTCATGGGGTTTGCAGCTATGGGTCAATACCTAAAAAATCATCCGTCCAACGAAATACAATACGGGGGTTCTGCATTGGCCTATCAACTGCAAGAAGAAAGTTTCTATCATACGTGTGGTCTCATTGAAAAGGCTATCGCATACAATCCCGACTGTAAAAGAATTCTGTTGAGTGGTGGGTATGCACTCAACTGTACCAACAACTACCGTTACACTCAAGCATTCCCCGACTATGAATTTTTTGTTGACCCTTGTGCCTATGACGGGGGGACTGCAATCGGAGTTGCAGTGGAATCACAATATTACGGAGACCAATCATGAAACTGCAAGAAGAGGGCACAAATTACGAAGCTCAACAAGAACTCTTCAAAGATTATCAACCCATCATAAGGTCTAAAGAAGAGTGTGTAAAAATTCTACAGTTGCATCAACTGGTTGCAATCTTTCAAGGTGGGAGTGAGATAGGCCCACGTGCATTAGGCAATCGTTCTCTCATGTTCGACCCGACTCATCCGAACTGTAAAGAAATTGTCAACACTATTAAAAAGAGAGAAGAGTTTCGTCCCTTTGCAGGCAGTATTCTATTAGAGGATGCACCCGAGTATTTTGAACTGGGCACACTCAAAGAGTCTCCTTACATGACCTTTGCAATTCCAACCAAACCCAAAGCACACGAAGTCTTCCGTGGTATCATTCACCTCGACAACACATGCCGTATTCAAACGGTCAAAGAGTCTGATAACAAAAACTATTTTGATGTGATTACTGAATTTAAAAAACAAACAGGATGTCCGATGGTCTTCAACACGTCCTTCAATCTCGGTGGGGATGCATTGGTTGAAACCTACGAACAAGCAATCGATACTCTCAATCGTAGTGGGATTAATTTTATTTACATTCCCGAAGACCAAACTCATCTTGATGACATCATTAGTCGAACTCGTTTCGATGATAGCAAAGAAAAAGTAGTGATTGATTCTAAATAGTAATGTGGGAAATATTTTAGAACTAACAGACGAAGCCATAGTAAAACTATTGGAAGCAAAAGAACGAGACGGATTTAATTATATTCGTCTTGGGATTACTGGCGGTGGTTGTGCTGGATTTGAGTATATCTTTGATTCAGTAAAAGAGAAATCACCCGAAGACATAGTAATTGATTTTGGTAAATTACAATTTGTTATAGATAAGATAAGTGTTCCTTATATAAATGGAATGACACTTGACTGGAGAAAGGAAGGATTGAATGAAGTATTTAAGTTTATCAATCCTAAAGAACAATCCAGTTGTGGGTGTGGAGTATCAATTAATTTTGATTTAGAACAAGTGGAGATAGACAAGAGTAAAATCTTTGCAATAGAAGTATGATAGATTATGAAAACAAGTTCAGCGAAAGCAAAAGGTCGTAAACTACAACAGTGGTTTGCAAATGTCCTTGTAGAGACATTAGGACTCGATTCAGAGGATTTAGAATCAAGACCTATGGGTTCACAAGGGGAAGACATAATTCTAGGAAAACAATCTAGACAACTCTTTCCTTATAGTGTAGAATGTAAGAATCAAGAAGCAGTCAACGTTTGGAAAGCATACGAACAAGCAACGGATAATTGCAAAGGATACGAACCTCTTGTGGTTATTAAACGTAACAGACATAAACCATTGGTCTTGGTTGATGCAGAGTATTTTGTAGGATTACATAAAGATGAAGACATTTAACGAAATCATTTCAGAGGATAAGAAACCCAACGACCCTTATCGCCTAGTGATTCTTGCAGAGAGACCCAAAAAACAAAAAGAAAGTTCTACCAGTGCACTCTTGGTTAAGTCTGCAGAGAATAAAGGTCTTGATGTTTATAACTGCAGAGTCAACGGTGCATATTTAAATCGAGACGATGACGGAGTTATCACCCTACACAATGCAGACGATGATAAAGGGTTTGTATTAGACGGTGATACGATTGTTATGATTCGAGGCATGGTCACACGTAAAGATTCGTATCTAGATTTAATCAGTCAGATAGAACGATACGGTATTGCAACGTGTAATCCAAGGGAGTGTATCGAAGTGTGTGCAGATAAGTTTAGAACGTATTTGAGATTACAGGAAATCGGAATGAACCAACCCCGAACTGTTTTGATTCCAAACGAAGAACTCGAGAGTGTTGACCGTGCACACGAAGCTCTAGACAATGATTTTCCTATGGTGCTTAAAACATTACAAGGTTCGGGTGGTGTAGGTGTGTTACTAGTAGAATCCGAAAGGTCACTCCAAGCACAAGTGTCACTCATCTATAAGATTGACCCTAACTGTGATATTCTATTACAAGAATACATCGAGGGTGAATACGATGTGCGTGTGGTGATATCCAATCGTGAAATCATCGGTGCAATGAAACGTAATCGTATACTGGATGATTTCCGTTCTAACGTTCATCAAGGTGCAACCTATGAACCTTTTGAACTTACCGACAAAGAAGCAGACGATTGTCTTCGAGCTGCAAAAGCAGTCAACGGTCAGTGGGTCGGAGTTGATTTTATTCCTGCAGAGAACCGAGAGAAAGATGCACCTTTTATTTTAGAAGTCAATCATAGCCCAGGCTCTTACGGTATATCCAAAGTCATTGGTGCACCGATAACCAAGAAGGTGTTAGATGTATACGACAACCGTGACCTATGGAAGTATTCACCAAATGAATGTGGTGTACTTGAAACCGTTGCAGTTGATGGTAAAGAGATGACTGCAAAAATGGATACAGGTAACAACACTTCAGTCTGTTCACTTCATGCAGAAGATTATGAAATCAAAGGTAACAAAATTACGTGGGTAGGTAACGATGGTGAGAAACAAACTAAACCGATTAAGAGATACGTTGAATTAATTAAACCTGCAGAGAAGAGGCCCGTGATTGAAGTTGAATTAAAATTTCTAAACACTACATACACTCAAGAAGTGTCACTGGATAAAAGAAATACAATACCGTTTCTTATCAACAGAGATTTTATGAGACGTGCAAACTTAATGATTAACCCTTCAAGAAAATTTTTATTAACCAATAAGAGAGATGAGCGAGACGAATAAAACACAAACTTTGAATAAAATACAAAGAGCAATGAGAGATAAAGCTGGAAGAGCTATGGGTGAAGTTGAGTATCAAATTGATTTGTTTATTGATAATAATTACAAAACTAAATTTTCTATGTTGAAATATCTTGAACAACTAAAGTATAAAAGAAAGATTGTTAATCTTATGCGAGCAGAGTTGGATTATCCTCTTGGAGAAGCTCTATCAGATGATGAACAACTTATCGAAGGATATTCATACATGACTGCAAAACAGAAACAGAAATACATAGAGTTTCTTCAAACAATGCAGACAGATTGTGACAAGTATATTGATAAGCATGCTAACGAATGGTTACAAGATTCAAGACGTAGACGAAATATAAAGGCAATGAAAAAAAGACATGCAGAAAGAGTTGCAGAAATAGAATCGGGAACAGGTTACAAAAGAAGAAGAAACAAGTAAAACCATCTAGACAGAACACTTACTTTATATTATAATGAATACATGATTTTAATTGATTTTACTCAAACCGTCATCGCAGGTATGATGGCACAACTCAAAGTTAATGATGGAGAAGTAAGTGAAGATTTAGTTCGACACATGATACTCAACTCTCTTCGTAACTATCAAAAGAGATATCAGAACGATTACGGAGAAATAGTATTGTGCACCGATAGTGCACACACTTGGAGAAAGGACTTCTACCCACTTTACAAAGCCAACCGTAAGAAAGCAAGAGAACAATCAGATTTAGATTGGCAACTTATCTTCGACACGTTACACAAAGTCAAAATGGAAATCAAAGAAAACTTTCCGTATCGATACATGTATGTTGAATCTGCAGAAGCAGATGATATCATTGCAGTGATAACCAAACATGCAACGGAAGAAGTTCTTATCATTAGTGGTGATAAAGACTTTCAACAATTACAAAAGTATGATTACGTTACTCAATGGAGTCCAAACCTCAACCGATTCGTTGATTGTGAAAACCCATCGTTGTTTTTAAAAGAACATATACTCAAAGGTGATAAATCAGATGGTGTCCCAAACATTCTATCAAGAGATGATGTGTTTGATACAGGAACACGTCAAACACCTTTAAGAAAAAATATTCTTACTACATACTTAAGAATAGACATTCAAAAGGATGATAAATACTATAGAAACTATTTAAGAAACCAAACTTTAATTGACCTAGAATTTATTCCTGAAGATTTAGAGAAAAAAATTCTAATAGAGTATGATAAAAATGTTCCAGTGAAAGGAAAGGTTTTTGACTACTTAAGAACACACAGGTTAAACGAGTTACTTAATCACGCAGAGGATTTTAAATTATGACAGAGGAAATTATGACAGAAGAAAAGAAGAAAGGAAGAGGTAGACCAAAGGGTGCACCTAATAAACCTTTAATGGAATTAGAGACTGAAAGAAGAACTCTAACTAACAATGCAGACGTATACGAAATATTGTGTCAAACAAATATCGTTGCAACTGAAGATGAAGATAAAGCAATCAATGGGTTGCGTTATTATAGTGCAAGAAACGGTGCAGTCAAACCAGTATTGAAATGGATATTTGATGACAACATCAAATCTACTCTACCCGAAGGGCCAACACCTTTCAATAAAAACGATGCACCTGCAACAGACCTTGCAGAGAATGCTTTAAGATTTGAATTTACAAAATTTAAATATTATGTAACTGAACAAGTTCCACTAACTAAAAGAGAGAACATGTGGATTCAGTTATTAGAAGGTATATCAATAAGGGAAGCAGAGTTGATGGATTTAGTAAAAGATAAAAGAAATCCTTTTAAATCAATTACTAAAAATCTTGTCTCAAATGCATTTCCTGAACTATTATAGAATATAAATATTGTTAGTCGTCAGAGACTATACATAATTAAGTGGGAAGTTTTATACAATTCCCTATGTGTAAGAATTTCTAGTCGAGCACGACTCCATGGATTTTAATGAGGTAAAAAATGTCAAGTGAAATAAATAATGTAGAAGGTGGGTATAAACTACCCGAGCAGGAAACCCCACAACCAGTAGAAGTTCCCAAAACTTATACTATGTCACACATCACCTTTGATGATGTGAAAGGTATCTTACAACTTGTCGAGGTTGCACTTTCAAGAGGTGCACTTAAGGGTGAAGAGATGGAAGTTGTAACTAACATTAGAAAAGATTGTCTTGCAGAATTAAATAATTTTTCACAATGGCAACAAGCAACACAACAAATCCTATTAAAAGAACAAGCTGAAGAAGAGGCAAGAACTCGAAACGAAATCCTACAAGCACAAATCGATAAACTTCAAGAACTTGAAGACAGACTTACTTCCGAAAGACAAAGACGTAAACAAGCAGAGATACGAGTTAGTGAATTAGAAACTCGTGTATCTACAGAAGAACCAAAACAAGATGTCAAAGAAGAAGTTAAACCTAAAAAAACAAGTAAAGCATTCGAGGTTGCAAGACTTTTAAATCCAGTAACAGAACCTTCAGTCGACAATATTTCAGAACAAATGAAAACAGCTCATGAGATAAAAGAAGAATCAGTCGATGATGCATATGTTCCTCAATCAGAAACTACAGTTCCCTTTACTGCACATCAAGAGTTTCTAGATAAAGAAAAAGACTTCCCAACAACTGAACATGACGAGTCAGATGATTTAGAAGCTCTTAAGAAAGTAGAAGATGAAGATGAACCAGTTGAAGAAATCATACTAGACGTTCCCGAAGATGCAAAAGGCACTGAAGAGTTTTTTGAAGAAGTAGAATCAGTTGCTAATGCAGTTGATGAAGAAGACTTACCAGTAGAAGAAGTTAAAGAAGAACCTAAATCTTCTGCACCAATCATAACAGGTGGTAATGCACCTAGTTTAAAGAATGTTAAAGTTTTAGATGAACCACCAGTTGTTACTCAAGAAGAAGAGTTTGAAGAAATTGTAATACCCGATGTAAAAGATTTAAACAGAATGACTAAAGCAAAAATATCAGAAGCTGCAGATAAATTTAATTTCGATATCGATGTTAACACAACCAAACAGGGAATGATAGATTCATTTGTTGAACAAAGTGAAAAACTAATAACTGAATTGTCCGACAGTGAAGGTTTTGTTTCTAGCACTACCACGGATAAAGATGATAATGAAAAGGACGTTAACAGACAAGATGGGGGATTTTACTAATACAGTTGGGTCATTTGACTTAAACTATTCTAGTCCCCTTTATCATTCTCAATTAAAAGACAAAATAAATCATTTACGTTTTAATATACCATGGGACTTTTCGTGTCTCATCGGTTCGTTGCATGATATAGATTATGTCTATGTAAGTGTGGAAGAAGATACTCTCTACATATCTGCAACACCTTTAGGAAAGTCTGATATCAAGTATAACACATTCTTTTATAAAGAGAATGGTTTTCCTCAATCAAAAGAATTAGACCCTCACAACGACTCACAATACATCGTGTTAGATAGAGATGATGTTCCTTTTGTAGACGGTCAATCGATAACTTATTCTTATCATCAACCGTATGATGGTGAAAGACATATTACAATCAAATGATTTTAATTGATAATCAAGAAGTGTTAATACTCAATCCTAGATGTGGTTCTACTTGGATAACTGGAGTAGTGCAGTCACAAGGTTTAAAAATAGTAGAATTAGAAAATATAAAAAATGGTATGCCTTCACATTCAGATATTGAAGATGGAAAATTTTGGAATCAATGGGATACTATTAAAGATTTACCAAAGTGGGGAATTACTCGACATCCATTTCAAAAATTAAGAAGTGCAATTCAGTTCTATAACTTAATAAGTGTAGATAGTGTTATACGAACAATACACAATAACCAAAGCTATGTTCATTTCAAACCCCAACACAAATTCTTTTTTGACAAAGATGAACAAGTTGTAAAAAACTTTGACCTATTAGATATTAAGTTTCCATTCAAACCTGCAACAATCGAGTATAAATATATTGACATGCATTTTAAAAATGTAAGTACCGAAGATTTAAAAATAACTACAGAGGAAGTTAGAGAACTTTCTGAAACATATTACAGTGCAGACTATGATGCATTTGGATATGAAAGAGGTAAAATAAGATGAGTATAGAATACAATGATTTTGGTTTTACTGTTATGGATGCAGATGAACTTGCATCAGTTGATACAAAAATAATAGAGAAGACTACTACAGCAACAGAGGTTATCAAAAACCTTGACAACTTTATCAGACCACTCCTTGAAAATCTTGCAAAGGATTCTGATAAAGATTATATCTATTGGCCTAATCGTGTTGAGATTATCAACAAGAAAATTAGTGAACTAGATGAAATTCAAAAAACTTTATAAAACTACTTGACTACACCCATCACTTTTTTGTATACTAACTGCAGTATATAAAAAGGAGTAAAATATGTATTACGAAGACAATCCTAATGTTAAAAAGATTGTAGAGATAGGTAGAAATATGATAACACTTGCAGAGAAGAATGAAGTGTTTGCAGATGACGATGAGTTGTGGAATGCAGCTGTGACTGCTGGGAATAAGCTTACAACGTTTGGCACTACTTGGGGATTACAATCTATAAAACAATTGAAACGAATAGAACAAACTGCATTACTAAAATTTTTACAAAACAAAGATAAGCCTTGACAGTGACTAGCACTTTTTTGTATACTATGTATATAATGAAAAACCAAGGAGATAATATGAAACTTTCTGAATTAGTAAACGAGGTTAATACCGAACAAGAGTTATTACAACTATGTGACAAACTGGTTGCAGACTTGTTAGAAGAACACTTGACACAATACCCAACTCTTACAGATTATTCTTACTTTTACAAAGTGTCTAGGAAATACATAAAAATTATAACCAACAGTGGAAACCAACAATCAGTTTGGGGTTTCATAAATCGTTTTGAATTTCAAAAAGGAAATACTGGTATCACTTTCAAAGAAGGTGACGTGTTAAAAGCTGCTGGGTGGGCAACTCCTGCTCTTAATGCTCCAAGAGGAAACCTTTTTGATGGTTACAAAATTGTCGGTATGAGAAAATACGGGCCAGATTATTTAATATAGGAGAAAGATATGCCAGAATGGTTAAAAGAAGCAATAAAAAATTACGACACATTATCAGAGTCACAACAAGCACATGTTGATGCTGCACTTGACTGGATGGATGAAGAGTCAGAAGAAGAAGAATGATTCAGGCTGAAATAAAAGTAAAAGATGATACTTTTGATGTCGAAGAATTCTTTTGGGTTCTAGACAGCATTAGAGAATCGGGAAGAATGAATATGTTTGGGGCTCCCAAATGGTTAGAAGAAAACATGGACTTGACTAAAGCACAAGCAAAGCAAGTATTCATGGCATGGACGGAGACATTCAATGCCACATCTTAAAGTTGACCCAGCATATAAACACACAGAGAAAGATACATTTAAATCATCAGGCCTGATTAGGGCATTCTTATGTGGAATGGGATTTGGTGCATTCTTAATGTTTATATTATTGATACCCCAAAATGTTCAGGCTTTTGATGAGAATGGTGAGGCAGTTTGTCTTGCAAAAAACATTTACTTCGAAGCGGGCAATCAACCACTTGCAGGCAAGGTTGCAGTTGCACAGGTTGTTCAGAATAGAATGGAACATAGTTCTTACCCAAAAGATATTTGTGGTGTAATCTATCAAGCAAAGATGAGAGAGAACTGGAAAGGCAATCAAGTGCCTATTCGTAATCAATGTCAGTTCAGTTGGTTTTGCGATGGCAAGTCAGATGAACCATTAGATACCGATACATTCTATGAATCGTATCTAGTCGCACAAGATGTAATCATAGGTAAGTATCCCGACATTACAGAAGGTGCAACTCATTATCATTCAATCATGGTTGAACCATATTGGGCAAATACACTAAACGAAACGGTTCAAATAACAGACCATATATTTTACAAATGAAAAAAGAAAGAGTATCAACACTAACCCACACAACTAGAGAAGTTGCAATAGACTTTTTAAGGTGGAGAGAAGAACAAAAAAACAAATCAATGATAGGACACAATGGTTGTCCATATGATGATAACGAAGAAGAAGAATAACATGCCAACAAAAGAACAATTCGATAGAGTAGAAAAATTAATTTGGGGATTATATATTTTTATCCCTTTAACTTTCATATTAGGTTTATGACAGAAAATAGTAAACGTTGGCAAGACTCATCTACAGAGTGGGTCAACACCATGACTAAATCGAAAGAGAACAAAGAAGAATATAAAAAGTATTTAACAACAACAGAAAAACCAGTTCCTTATAGAGATTGGTTGAGGGAGATAAAAAGTAATGACATCTAATTGTATATCACATCAAGAAATTGCAAGAGTTCTCCATGCAAACGGTGATGATTATAAAATGGGCACACTTGTATATGGAACATATGAAGAAATAGAAGCATGGTGTGAAAAAAATGATATGTGGGTTGACAGATACCTAGACCATGTAAATCCATCTACAATTTATAATATTGGGGAATGGGTAGGAACTGGATTATCAAATCCATTTGCTGTATCAGTTCCTTTTGATTATAGGGAAAGTAGAACAAAAGGTAATTTTAATACTCGTGGAGTCGACCAAGATAAATTTTAATATTATGTATGACAGAGTAGAAAGTTTCAGACAGTATCTTAAGGATACTAACTATGTGCATGGTGGAGTGCAACACGTGTATTCATTTCCAAATGGATATGGTGCAAGTGTAATCAAACACGATTACTCATATGGTGGTGAACAAGGTTTATGGGAATTAGGGGTTCTCAAAGGAAAAGAATTATGTTATACTAGTGGTATAACTGAAGATGTTATTGGACATCTTTCATGGGTAAACGTAGAAAAAATTTTAGTGGATATTAAATCATTATGAATGTATTTTACTTGAGTGAAAATCCAAAAGAATGTGCAGAACAACATTGTGACAAACATGTTGTCAAAATGATTATTGAATATGCACAACTTATGTCAACTGCTCATCGTATGTTAGACGGAACTGAATACGAAGATAGGACTATTAATAATCGTAGGATAAGACGATGGAGAATGGATGGTAATTACAAAGAAGCATTACTATACAAAGCATCTCATATCAATCATCCTAGTGCAATATGGGCTAGACTTACAAGTGGTAATTACTTTTACCTATATGAATTGTTTTGTGCATTGTGTGACGAATATACGTATCGATATGGTAAAGTCCATAAAACAGATTCACTCTTAAGAGATATACTTTGTGATTTACCCGACAACATGGTTGATGCACCTATGACAGAAGTTCCACAAGCAATGCCCGATGATGTCAAAGCACATAAACCTCTTGATGCATACCATAAATATTACAGAGAATACAAGAGTGCATTTGCAAAATGGACTAATAGAGAGATTCCACACTTTATGTTAGAAAACGATACTAATGCAAATTATATATCATGAGATATGATTTTTTAAATAATAAAACTGATGAAATTGAAGAACATCAAATGTCTTACAAAGACCTCGACCAATTCAAAGAAGATAACCCACATTTAAAACAAGTTATTTTATCTGCACCCGATACAGTTGGTGGCTATGGTGACAGAGTCAAAACCGATTTAGGTTTCAAAGAAGTGTTAAGTAAAGTATCAGAAGCACATCCCGAAAGCAATCTTGCAAAAAGACATGGTAACAATAAATCTATCAAAGATGCAAAGACTAGAAGTATTGTTGAAAAACATGTTGCAATTCAAAACAAAAAGAAGTAAAATAGTATTATGAATTATCCTTATCGACTCGAAGATTTAGAGTCTATTCAAATTAGCACAGAATCACATGACGGGAGTCGACACTATATCACAGAAGATGGTAAACCTTATCCAAGTGTTACAACCATAGTTGGTCTCAAAAGTAGAGAACATATAAAATTGTGGAGACAAAGAGTTGGTGAGGAAACTGCAAATCGTATATCAACAGGTGCAGCTCGCAGGGGAACTAGAGTTCATAATCTAATAGAAACCTATCTTCGTGCAGAAGAAGAGGTAGTGTTAGAAAATCCATTAGAAAGTTCTATGTTCAATGCAATACAACCAGTATTAGACGAGATATTACCCATTGTATTGGAAGCACCTCTAATATCTCACAACATACAAACAGCAGGACGGGTCGATTGTATCGGTGTCTTTGAAGAACAACTTTGTATTATAGATTTTAAAACATCCTCAAAGTTCAAAGAATATGAACACGCACAAAACTATTTTTTACAGATGACTGCATACGCAGAAGCACTAGAAGAGATGACAGGTGAAAAGGTAGAAGCTCTAACTGCAATGGTAGTATTAGAAAGTGGACACTTTCAATTGTTTGAGTGTCAACCAAAATTATATCTCAAAGAATTTATAAAATTAAGAGACCAATATAGAAATCTATACGGAAGATAATATGATTAGCAAAAAAGAATTTACAGAACAAGTAGAAAGGTTACTCTCTAAAAAATCATCAATTCAAGTAGATGTGTTAGGTGCAATCATAAAAGTATGTGAAGATAATAATCTAGAACCCGAAGGTGCAAAAAGATTATTGTCCGACCCACTCAAACAAAAACTAGAAGCAGAAGCAAAACAATTAAACCTCATTGATAGAGGAAAAAATACCAAAGGAACTATTACAAGTTTCTTCAAATAAATAGGAGTAATTATGAAAAAAGGTGATATAGTATCAGTCGTCACATTCAGTGGTGAGTATGTAGGTGAGTTTGAATCATACGATGAAAAACTTGTATTAAACAATCCCAAAATGATTGTACAAAATCCTCAAACAGGTGAGATGGGATTTTCAAAAGGAATAGCTGCAACAGGTGACGAGAGTCCTACAGAAGTTGTTTTCGATAACATAATTTTTGTTACACCATCAAACGAGAGAGTAAAAACTGCACACAAATCTGCAGTAACAGGAATAGAAGTTCCGTCTAAACCAAAAATAGTTACTTAATATGGCACAACCACAAACACATCAAAAACCTAGGTATACCGAGGAAGAATTAAAGCGTATAATCAAACAACAAACCGATAGGAGAAATGGTTGAGTCGAGAAGGTTATGATGCATACACTTTATACCTTGGGATAAAATTACATTTTCATTCCGAGGATTATGACTTTATTCGTTATAACGGTAAAGTCAAAAGTGACATCAAATCTTTCATCAAAAGAAAAGACAAATATCAGTTTGGTAAACTTTACCGAACATATAAAAACGAATTACAAGATTTCTATATTGCAAACTTATCCTTTAAAGATTACTGGGTAGGTGACTTGTTAGATGAAGAGTGCAAGAAAAGATACAAAGAATGGAAGAATAGAAATCAAAAGATTACTTACCTATTCGAAACAGAAGTGTCTAAAGTGTTGCACCGAAAAACTATAAACAAATTATTAGAAGTGAACGGTGGTCAACATCCACTACTTCTTAAAAAATATCTTGCAAAAGATATATCGTTAGAAACCTTGTGTATTATGGATGAGATTATTGGGTTCACAAAAGATTGGAGAAACCTTATTAGTGAACAAATCATCTATCCCGAGATACACAATATAATAAACAAATACAAATCATTTATAACAGCAGACACTAAAAAATTTAAAACAAAACTTATAGAGTTATGCTCACAATAGTAGGAAACGGAAAATCAAGAGAAGGTGCATTACTATCATCATTCGATAGATGGTGGGGATGTAATGCAGTGTATCGTGATGCAACACCCGAACTATTGTTTACAATCGACATACCGATGCATAGAGAGGTTATTGAGTCGGAGTATTATCTAAACAATAAAGTTGCAATGGGTGAAATAGAACCCATAGAGATTATGCACTTACCTATTATGCAACAAAGTTTTACCAATAGAGTCATCACATCAGTTAAAGATGATGACACTCATATACTAGTTCAAGGAGATGACGAAGTCACAACAATTGTAGGATTAAAATATCCTAACGAAATCATCTCTTACAGTCATCCACAATTGAAGAATTTATTTTGTGGAATGAGTGCATTGGGTTATGCACTAATAAACAAAGAACCCATGATTAGGTTATATGGATTCGATGCACTACTTGGAGATAATTACTCTAATGTTTATGAAGGTAGTAAAAATTATTCACATAAATATAACATCGAAAGTAGAGTTATCTCTGCACAACGGTCACAGTTTATTGCACTCTTAAAGGAGTTCAATAACAGTGAAGTTTATGTTCAAAACCCTCTTGCAGAAATTGAGAGAGTGGAGTATAATAAACTTACTTATTATGAAAATAGTGAAAGGTGGATTCTAGGTCAAGGTCTAGAGTCCGAATACAATGCGATACAATGTTAATACAATAGGAGAATACAATGTCAAATGATGCATTAGATAAATTAAGGGCTGCTATGGAATCAGCCTCCCCAACTAAAGGAGAAAAAAAGTCCTATTCCGATGATACTATGTGGAAACCCGAACTTGATAAAACAGGTAACGGTTATGCAGTAGTTCGTTTCCTACCAACACCCGAAGGGGAAGAGATGCCATGGGTATCTTATTTCGACCACGGTTTCCAAGGCCCAGGCGGATGGTATATAGAGAAGTCTTTGACTACTCTCAACAAAAAAGACCCAGTATCTGAATACAATACTCAATTGTGGAATACAGGTATCGAAGCAAACAAAGAAATTGCACGTAAACAAAAAAGACGTTTACATTATGTGTCTAATGTCTATGTTGTTTCAGACCCAAAAAATCCCGACAATGAAGGTAAAGTATTTAAATACAGATACGGTAAAAAAATCTTTGAGATGTTGAAAGAAGCAATCTCACCTGCATTTGAAGATGAAGCTGCAATTAATCCATTCGACTTAAGAGAGACTGGTGCAAACTTCAAAATCAAAATTAGAAAGGTAGACGGTTACTGGAACTATGACAAGTCAGAGTTCGAATCAACAGCACCACTTTTTGATGATGAAAATCAACTAAATGATATAAATAATCAAACTCATTCACTGCAAGGAATTATTGCACCAAGTGAGTTTAAAACTTATGATGAGTTAAAAGAGAAACTCGATAGAGTTCTTGGACTAACTGGTGGTGTATCTACATCAACTGCAGAATCAATTGCAGAAGATGTTGATGAGTTACCATGGTCAGATGTTAACACTGGAACTACAACTGCTGAACCAGCAATTGCAAGTGCAGAGAGTAACACTGATGACGATGCAATGGATTACTTTAAGAAACTTGCAGAGTCTTAATTTGAATCGGGGTGACGTAAGTCACCCCTTCACACTAGGTCGTGGAAATAGATGAAGATAAGTAGACTTCCTAGTAAGGGAAAAATTAACAGTCGTAATGGCGGGTTAATTGGTGTAGAGCGGGATTGCTGTAAAGTTGAGGGGCGACTACACACCTTTATTAATTAATTATGAAACCTTGAAGAGGTATGAACGACATGAACAAGTGGTGGCAAATATTATGGGTCTCTAAAGAAGAAAGAGAACTTGAACAAAAGATTGCATTAAGAAAAGATGAAGATAGAATTGCAAATAAAGTTGTAGATTCAATCAACCTTAAACAACATGAAATTGCAACACCCGACCCCGATGACCTAACAATAGAAAATGCATACAAGACTAGGTGGATATGGTATCATACTATTCTAGGTGGTCTAATGTTTTTTGCAAACATAATCCTGCTTGCAATATTTTTATTACTTGCAATTAAACTATGAAACCTAATTTTAGATACAACAAAAGAAAACAACCACGTGAATTAACCTTTGACCAAATGTTTCGACAATGGAAGAGAGCTTGTGAGAGAGCAGGAACAGTTGAAGAGGTTCGAGAGAGAAGATACTATGAAAAACCTGCATCAAAAAAGAATGCAAAGAATCAACGTATCAAAAGAAAAAAGTATCTCGATAAAGTTAAATTAGAAAATCATAATAATCGTAGGATAAGACTTAAGTGAATAACCAAGAAAGATTAGAACATTATTATTCACAACTAGACT